>Ga0208297_1000224_pt1 | contig 143536 bp, 140 predicted proteins | sample LMS_cellobiose_e_FD_187367 | JGI IMG/M metagenome (GOLD analysis project Ga0208297, IMG submission 187367) | Rumen-fistulated moose microbial communities from Alaska, USA - LMS_cellobiose_enrichment (SPAdes) (version 2) | ecosystem: Host-associated > Mammals > Digestive system > Stomach >... | reverse complement strand
TAAAGGACTATATCCATTATTACAATCATGATCGTATAAAGACCAGACTAAAAATGAGCCCCGTCGACTATAGGAAGAATTATCTAAAACAAATCAATAACCCGTCCAACTTTTAGGGGGCAGTTCAAAATCGACCCTTGCCGCAAGAGCATCAGTATTCTACGTGCCTGTGGCGCGGATGCTTTTGCGCCTGCTGGGCGAAAAGGGCGGTTTCAAATTTTGAATAATGAAGGAAGGTCCTTAACTTTATACCCTGCGCAAGGACGAAGACACAGAACAGTTTTATTCTAATGAAAATCAGAATCACTGCCATCAGGAAGGCTTCGTATCCGGATTTGATGGCGAAATATGAGAACCCTATCGAACACACTTGCGAAGTGCTGGAAGGGCAGGAATGGATTTCTATTGACGGACGGTGTCCTGAAGGGATGTGCCCTTCGGCCTGGGGCTCCATGAGGGAATTCGTCGAGGCTCTGGCCCGTGGTGAGGGAAACTTTTATGACGGATGGATGAAGAATCCGATGAGCGCCATGATCAGCTGTAACGACGGCTTCCGACCGGTGAGTTTCTACATTGAAGTGATATGAGGACCTGGTACTTTCTCTGAAAAAAAGGTATATTTGTGTAGAATTAAGTGAGATTACTATGATTACACTGATTATTGTTGCAGCGATCTTCGTCATCATGGGGGTTGTCATTCTTATCGGGAAGGGTGATAATCTGATCGCAGGTTATAATACCGCGTCCCAAAAAGAAAGAGCTCAGTATAATATCAAGCGGCTCCGCGGCTTGATTGGCGGTCTGTTGATTGTGCTCGCCCCTATGTTATTCCTCCTGCTTGGGGAAACGATAGCGACAACAGGGTCTTTCGTTGCCCTTACTGTCATCCTGTGTATCATCGTGGTTATCCTTGCGAACACCTGGGCAAAGAAGAAGAGAGAATAAATCCTGACATTCCCTTGAATCCGACATGGTCCCTGTAAGTTCACTCATCATGATGGCCGCCAATGCCTTTCTGGGCATTGCCGTTCCTGTCTGCCTTGCTGTCTATCTGGTACGTAAGCATCGTGCCAAGCTATCTTCCATCCTCATCGGTGCCGGAACATTCATCCTCTTTGCGCTGGTTCTGGAAAGCATCCTGCACCAACTGGTACTGAAGGGGCCGCATGGGTCTGACATTCTGGGTAAGCAGAAGCCCTAGCCGTCGCCGCTATCGGCTACAATGTTGCTAAAAAATTATGACCGCGCCTATTATGGAATTCCGACAATTGAGACGATTCAAGCAGGCGGCTTCGCAGGAAGAATGCGAGGCCGTACTGGCCGCCGCGCCCCGGGGCGTTCTGGCGGTTCACGGAGAGAATGGCTATCCTTATGGACTGCCCATCAATTACGTATATGCCGGCGGGAAGATCTATTTCCACTGCGCCAAGGCTGGGCACAAACTGGACGCAGTCCGTGCCAACGACAAGGTTTGCTTTACGGTGCTGTCGGAACCGGTCAAGAACCCCGGCGAATGGTGGTACTGCTTCACCAGCGTCATCTGTTTCGGACGCATTTCCGAAGTGACCGATGCTGGCGAGGCCGAGCGGCTGCTGCGGCTTCTGGGCGCCAAATATTTCCCGGAAGGATATGACCTTGAGGGAGATATGGTGAAGAATGCGCCTAATGCGCTGGTCCTGGAACTATCGATAGACCACCTGTCGGGAAAACACGTCCGCGAAAAATAAGCGGCAATAAGGATTACGGCTGCAGGACGAGCTCGACCGGGCAATGGTCGGAGCCGAAGATCTGGTTGTGGATGTCGGTACCGGCGATGCGGGGAGCGAGGGCTTCCGAGACCAGGAAATAGTCGATGCGCCAACCCACGTTCCGTTCGCGGGCGGCCATCCGGTAGGACCACCAGGAATACTTGGCTTCTCCCGGATGGGCGTCGCGCCAGCTGTCGCGGAAGCCGGCGGCGAGCAGTTCCGTCATCTTGGCCCGCTCCTCGTCGGAAAAGCCGGCGTTGAAATGATTGGTAGCGGGATTCTTCAGGTCGATCTCCTCGTGGGCTACGTTCATGTCGCCGCAGATAATCACGCCTTTGCGCTGGGCCAGGCCGCAGACATAGGCCCGGAAGGCATCCTCCCACTGCATGCGGTAATCCAGCCGCTTGAGGCCGTCCTGGGAATTGGGCGTATAGACATCCACCAGATAGAAATCCGGCATCTCGAGTGTCAGCACTCTCCCTTCGTGGTCGTGTTCCTCAACCCCGATGCCGCAGGTTACCGAAAGCGGCGTATGGCGGGTATAGACGGCCGTTCCGGAATAGCCTTTTTTCTCGGCATAATTCCAATAGGATTGATAGCCCAGGAATTCCAAGTCGATCTGGCCCGCCTGCAATTTGGTCTCCTGCAGGCAGAAGAAATCGGCGTCGAGCTGCGCGAACACATCGGCGAAGCCTTTGCCGGCTACGGCCCTCAGGCCGTTGACGTTCCAACTGATGAATTTCATACGGCGAAGATACGCATAAAAACCGAGAATGCTTAATGCGCCACGGAAGGAAGGCTCGGATTGCCCGACGGCGAGACGCTGCGCACGGCGAAGAAATAGTTGTCCTTGCTGTAATCGCAGCGGTAGCTGGGTACCATCCGGGAAGGATCTGCCGTAACTTTGTCGAGGACGATCCATTCCGGCTGGTCGGTCTCGCGGTAAAGGATCTGGTAGGAGGCGTCGTTGTCAAGGCTTCCGTCAGCCTTGCGCACAGGGTCCCAGGTCAGTACGGTATGATTCTCCAACTCGCGCGCATTGGCGATGCGTACGTTCCCGGGACGGGCCGGCGCCAGGGCCAGGTTCATCACCGAAGCGAGATTGATCTGGATGTTGCGGGTCAGATACGGGATGTCCACGCCGGAAATCAGGTCGCCGTAGGAGATACCTCCTTCCGTGCGGATATCCTGATGCGTGCGGTCGTAATTCTCACAGTATTCGCTCATCCGAACGGCCGTAAAACCTTCCCGAAGGAACGAGGAATGATCCCCGCCCCTGCCGTAACGGTCGTTCCGGTAGATGAGTTTCACTTCCTGGTCGGGCACATAGGTACGGGCCGTTTCCTTGACGTAGCGGGCCAGCTGACGCGGGTCGCTGTCAACGCCGGTGCGGCTCTCCGAAAAGAGGCGGACCTTGTGGTCCTCGCGAAGCCCCGTTCCGCTTGCTTCGGCATTTCCGATCATGTCGTTGTTGATCATCGCCTCGACCGGCCAACCTTCTGACTTCGCCCGGGCAGCCAGGAAACGGGAGCCGTCGAGGCCTTGTTCTTCACCGGAGACGAACAGGCAGCGGACGGTCTGTTCGAGCGGGATTTCAGAGAGGATGCGGACCACTTCGAGCAGGCAGGCCAGACCACTGCCGTCGTCGTTGGCACCCGGAGCAAAAGAAGTGGAGTCCATCACGTCGGCCACGCGCGTGTCGATGTGGGCCGAGAGCAGGATCTCCCGCTCGCCTTTCGTGCCGGGGATCGTCACCATCACCTCGGGTACGGTCGTTACACGGTCATAGCGACCGCCATTTCCGCCCACCGGGTAATGGATTACCTCGACCTGAGGCACCGGACGCTTGCCTTCTGCCCGTTTCGCCCAGGTCTCGCAACGATTGACGAGATAAGCAACGGCTGCACCGATTCCTTTTTCAGGACTGGACTGGTTACTCAAAGTGTGGCGGGTGTGGAAAGCCACCAGGTCTTCGATGTACAGGGTAATACTGTCGGCGCTGACGCTGAGTACCGCGTCAGCGATCCGGGAATCCACGTCTGCCGCACCAGATGCTGACGGCTCGGCCGGACGGCAGGAACAGACGGAGAGCAGGCACACCGCAAACACGGCGGCCAGGGAGAAGGACGGACGAAGAGGCTTCATGATGGAATGATTTGTGTACACGAAGATACACATAATCGGTCATTTGCCGAATTTTTTATATCTTTGGCGGTCACCATGAATAGAATAACCCGATATCTGCGCCATATCGTCTATCTGGAAGACGATCTCGACCGGGCCGCCACCTCGGCCAGCATCAAGAAGAACATCGCCTTCCGGGGGCCGAACGTCATCATCCTGGCCTGCGCGATCCTTATCGCCTCGGTCGGACTGAACGTCAACTCGATTCCGGTGATCATCGGCGCAATGCTCATCTCGCCGGTAATGGGGCCGATCCTGGGGTTCGGACTGGGACTTGGCACCAACGATACGGAACTGCTCAAGAACGCCGCCAAGAATTTTGCCATCATGGTGGCCATCAGCATCATCGTCGCCTCGGTTTATTTTGTGGTCACACCGCTCAGACTGAGCAACCCCACGGAACTGCTGGCCCGCACCCGGCCCACCATCTACGACGTGCTGATCGCCCTGTTCGGCGGCGTGGCCGGCATGATGGAATTTTCCCGCAAGGAACGAGGCACCGTCATTTCTGGCGTAGCCATTGCCACGGCCCTCATGCCGCCCCTTTGCACGATCGGTTTCGGCATCGCCTCCCTCAAGCCCTCCTACATCTTCGGCGCCGCCTATCTTTTCCTGATCAACAGCTTTTTCATCGCCCTGTCCACCTTTCTGGTCGTCAAATTCCTGGGCTTCGAAAGCGTGGCCACCGACGATTTCCACCGCAAGCGCAACCCGCGCGTGGTAGCCGTCGTCCTGGTGCTCATGCTTGTACCCAGCATCATATCGGCCATCGGCACCATCCGGGACAACAACTTCACCACAAGCGCCGAACGCTTCATCCAGAATAACAAGACCATCGGCGCCACCTACATCTTCGACCACGACATCAACCTCAGCGGCCGCAACCCGACTCTCGACATCTACCTGGCCGGCGAAGCGCTCGACCATACGGCCAAGCAGGTCCTGCTCAAGAATGCCCTCAGCTACGGCCTCCACAGCGACCAGATCATCTTCCACGAAGAAGCCGCCGTGCAGACCATCAACAAGAACGAGCTGATCCGCGACCTGAACGAACATTATCTGAAAACCATTCAGGACCTCAACCAGACCATCACGGAGCTGCAGGTGGAACTGGCCCGCTACAAAGGGGCTGAAAAAGCCGCCGAAAAGGCGGCCGCGGACTCCGCGAAGACCAAACAATAGACAATTCGCATGGCAGAAAAACTGGATTTGATACCTGCATCGGAATGGGGCTTCTTCACACCCCCCGAGCCCATGGTGATCGCGGGGCCCTGCTCCGCTGAAAGCGAGGAGCAGGTACTGGAGACGGCCCGGGGCCTGGCCTCGTTCGGCATCCACATGTTCCGCGCGGGCATCTGGAAACCCCGCACCCATCCGGGCTGTTTCGAAGGCGTGGGCAAGCGCGGCCTGAAGTGGCTCCAGAAGGTCCAGCAGGAGTGCGGGATGTTCGTCTGCACCGAAGTGGCCGGCAAGGATCACGTGGAGGCGTGCCTCCAGCACGGCATCGACATGCTCTGGATCGGCGCCCGCACCACGGCCAATCCGTTCCTGGTTCAGGAGATTGCCGACGCACTGCAGGGAACCGACATCCCCGTGCTGGTGAAGAATCCGATCAATCCGGACCTCGACCTGTGGATCGGGGCGCTGGAGCGCCTCAGCCGCGCCGGTATCCGGAAAATGGGCGTGGTGCACCGCGGCTTCTCCGCGATGCGCTCCATCCCCTACCGCAACAATCCGGGCTGGCGCATCGCCATCGAACTGCGGTCCCGCTATCCGGAACTTCCCTTCTTCGCCGACCCTTCCCATATGGGCGGAGACCGCCGCTATATCCTGGAACTGAGCCAGCGGGCCATGGACCTGGGTCTGGACGGCCTGATGATCGAGACGCACTGCCATCCGGAATGCGCGTTGAGCGACGCGCGGCAGCAGCTCACGCCCGAAGAACTCCGTGTGATGCTGGGCGACCGCATCGTCGTACGGGAAGCCGACAGCCAGGAAGCCGACTATCGCAAGAATATCGGCCAGCTCCGGGCCCGGATCGACGTGATCGACGAGAACCTGATCGCGCTGCTCAAGGCGCGGATGGAAATCTCCCGGATGATCGGCCAGTACAAGAAAGAGCACAACATCGCCATCCTGCAGCTCACCCGCTGGGACGAACTGATCGAGGACATGATCCGCAAGGGATGCAACGAGGGAATGGAGGAACGCTTCCTCCGGGCTGTCTTCAACGACATCCACGAAGAAAGCGTCCGCGTCCAGAACGAAGTGCTCTGGGATAAATCCGAACTTACGGAATAATCTCCAGTTTCCGGAAAATCTTCGTCAGCTTGTCGATGCCTTCGTCGAGCTGTTCGAAACTGTGCGTGGCCATCAGCGCGAAACGCACGATGACCGAATCCTCCGGAACGGCCGGCGGGATAACCGGCGTGATGAAGACACCTTCGTCGAGCGCCATCTTCACGGCCGTCAGGCATTTGTTCAGGTCACGGACGAAGAGCGGGATAATCGGCGACTGGGTGTGGCCGATGTCGAAGCCGCGGGCCTTGAACTCGGCGTGGGCGTGACGGGTCAGCGCCCACAAGTGCTCGAGACGTTCCGGTTCGGAGAGCATGATGTCGATGGCCCGGCTGACCGCCGCAACATTGGCCGGCGGCATGCTGGCGCTGAAAATCAGCGAGCGGGAGTTGTGCTTGAGGAAGTTGATCACCTCATGGTCGCCGGCGATGAAGCCGCCCAGTGAACCGAACGATTTGGAGAAAGTGCCCATGATCAGATCGACCTTGTCGGTCAGACCGAAATGGTTGGCCGTACCGCGGCCGTGGTCGCCCATCACGCCGAGACCGTGTGCATCGTCAATCATCAGCGAGGCATTGTATTTCCCGCAGAGTTCCACCAGTTGCGGAATCGGCGCGATGTCACCTTCCATCGAATAGACGCCGTCGACCACGATCAGCTTCGGGGCTTCGACCGGAGCCATCTGCATTTTCTTTTCGAGGGCCTCCACGTCGTTGTGGGGGAATTTCAGCACACGGCTGAAGGAGAGCCGGCTGCCGTCGATGATGCAGGCATGGTCGAGCGCATCGAGGAAAATATAGCCGTCCTTGAATCCCAGGCATGACACCACGCCCAGATTCACCTGAAAACCCGTGCTGTAGGTCACGGCTTCTTCCTTGCCGACCAGCGCGGCCAGTTTCTCTTCCAGGGCCAGGTGGATATCGAGGGTTCCGTTCAGGAAACGGGAGCCCGAGCAGCTGGTACCGTATTTCCGGATGGCCTCGATTGCGGCCTCCTTGAGACGGGGGTCGTCGGAAAGGCCGAGATAGGAGTTCGACCCGAACATCAGGACGTCTTTTCCAGCCATTTTGACGACCGGATCCTGGCCGGATTCAATGGGACGATAATAGGGATAGATGCCGAGCGCCTTGACTTCGTCGGCAAGGGTATATTCTGCGCAAATCTTGTTCAACAAGCTATCTTTCATCTTTTTCGGATAGAATTAACTTGCAAAAGTAACAAAAAAACGCTTTACCCTACTTTTTTTTCGCAGCCGCCCTCGCTGCCTTCTTTTCAGCCTTGGCCTTCTTGCGGGCCGCCGATTGGGCTTCCTGCTGATTCCGGGCCTGCTTGGTGGTGATCAGAATCACGCCGTTTGCTCCCCGGACGCCATAGATCGAGGCGGACGAATCTTTCAGGACGGAAACCGAATACACGTCGTACGGATTGATGGATCCCAGGTCTGACTCCATCCCGTCGACCAGGACCAGCGGTGCGGTGGAAGCGTTGATGGAATTCACGCCACGGATCCGGACGGAGGAAGGCGTATTGTCAGGGCCCACCTCAACGCCGGCCACGCGCCCGCGGAGATAATCGTACATATTGGAATAGACCATCTCTTCTTCCGCGGGTTTGACGGAGGATACGGCGTAGGAAAGCTCGCCTTTGGGGGTATTCTCGTAGCCGATATCGATCATTTCGTCACTCGGGGAAGCGAGCGGTTCACGGGTTGCGCGCTCCGCCGTACCGCAGGCACCGGTCAGTGCCAGCGAGCAGAAGCAGAGCATCAGGGTAAATAATCTGGACCTGTACTGCATAGCAAAATCGATTGGTGAGACATACAAAGATTGGCATAATTTTGTATATTTGCAAGAGAAACTTTTATGTGAAGATTATGCATTTCAAGACATTCAACCTGCTTGCCATCCTTTTGGCCGTCCTGTTTCTGAGCAGCTGCGCAGACACTTCCATCAAACGGCAACTCTACGATGACTGGTGGCCCATCCATGCAACGGGCACCTTCGATGACGGCTACTTCACTGCCTCCTGGGACAGTGACCTCGGTGCGCGCGGCGGACTGTTCATCACCTTCACCAACAAGACCGATCCGAGCCTCAAGTACGACGACGTCTGGTATTTCGACGCCCTCTCCTTCGCCAAAGACCACAAAACCTTCCAATACATCTCCATCCGGAACCTCGACTACGAAACCAGCCGTGCCTTGAAGTATTACATCAAGGACAAGAAAATCTACTTCGAAATCAAGAACGAGGCCGGCCGCGGCACCGGTGAGTACGGGGAAGGCAAGGACATCAAGTTCCTGGACGACGACAGGGTCCTGATCGACGGCGTCACCTACGAACGCTACGAAGCCCACGTACGGCGCCTGGCTGCAGAAAAAGATGCGACCCGACCGCTGATCACGCCCGAAGGCCGGATCCCGGTCTCCATCTATCAATAAAAAAAAGGCGGCTGAATTTTCAGTCGCTTTTTTTTTCGCAGTTGTTGCGAGGGGGAAATTACTTCTTGTTGATTTCCTTCTTGACTTCCTCGGCGGTTTTCTCTGCGGCATCCTTGGTGGCTTCGGCGGCCTCTTTCACGGCTTCGCCGGCTTCCTTCAGGGCGTCACCCACTTTCTGGGCAGCCTCGTCGGAAACTTCATCAACCTTCTCAACGGATTCTTTCACGGCATCCTGCTGAGGAGCGGCTTCAGCCTTCTGCTCGTTCTTGCAGGAAGCGAAAAGACCCAGGCAAGCGATGATGCTGATGAGTGCAATCTTTTTCATAATACAGATACTTTTAGGTTATTAGCGCGGCAAAAATAGCAACAATCCGCTCACGTTGGACAAATTATTTTAACTTTGTGAGTTCAATCCTGCACAAACATGGCACAGAAACCGTCTATTCCCAAAGGCACCAGAGATTTCGGTCCGGCCGAAATGGTGGGCCGCAACTATATTTTCAACATCGTCAGAAGCGTTTTCCGCAAATATGGCTACCAGTGCATCGAGACCCCTTCGATGGAGAATCTCAGCACGCTGCTGGGCAAATACGGCGAGGAGGGAGACAAACTCCTGTTCCGGATCCAGAACAGCGGTGAGAAAGCCGCCCTTGCACCGGAAAAAGGCCTGCGCTACGACCTGACCGTTCCTTTCGCCCGTTTCGTGGTCCAGCACCAGAACGAGATCGTCTTCCCCTTCAAGCGCTACCAGATCCAGCCGGTCTGGCGCGCCGACCGTCCGCAGAAAGGCCGCTACCGCGAGTTCTACCAGTGCGACGTCGATGTGATCGGCAGCAAGTCGCTCCTGAACGAACTGGAACTGGTCCAGATGGTGGACGACGTTTTCGGACAGATGGGGATCCGCGTGGTCATCAAGCTCAACAACCGGAAGATCCTGGCCGGCCTGGCCGAAGTTTCGGGCCAGCCGGACAAGCTGGTCGACATCACCGTAGCCATCGACAAGATCGACAAGATCGGCCTCGACGCCGTCAAGCAGGAACTTACGGAAAAAGGCCTTACCGAGCAGGCGATTGCCGTCATCGAGCCCGTCCTGACGCTCTCCGGCACGACCGCTGAGAAGCTGGCCAGGATGCGGGAGCTGCTCGCCGCCTCCGAAACCGGCCTCAAGGGCCTGGAGGAAATCGGAACGCTCTTCTCCCTGATCGACGGAGCCGGCATCAGCCAGACCGTCGAACTCGACCTTTCGCTGGCACGCGGTCTGAACTACTACACCGGCGCCATTTTCGAAGTCAAGGCACTCGACTTCGCCATCGGCAGCATCTGCGGCGGCGGACGCTACGACGACCTGACCGGTATCTTCGGTCTGCCCAACACCTCGGGCGTGGGCATCAGCTTCGGCGCCGACCGCATTTACGACGTGCTCTGCGGCCTTGATCTCTTCCCGAAAGATGCCGCGGCGGCAGCCACGGTGCTCTTCACCAATATGGGCGAACGGGAAGTGGCCTACTCGGTACCGGTAGCCGCGGCCCTGCGCAAAGCCGGCTTCGCCTGTGAGATCTATCCCGACTCGGCCCGCCTCAAGAAACAGTTCGAGTATGCCGACCGAAAGGGTATCCCCTATCTGGCCATCGTGGGCGACCAGGAAGTAGCCGAAGGCACCGTGACGCTCAAGAACCTGGCCACCGGGGAGCAGCGCCGCGTCGCCAAAGGCGACCTGGCAGCCGCCCTGTCCTAGCAACAACCCAAAACCGATCATACCATGAAAAAGCTGATCCTTTCGGTCATCCTGCTCTGCTCAGCGGTGGCCGCGTTCGCCTGTACGAACCTGATCGTCGGCAAGAAAGCTTCCGCGGACGGAAGCGTGATGTGTACCTACAACTGCGACAGCTTCGGCTTCCTCATGCCGCTGAGCTTCTCCGCTCCCGGCCGTCACGCGGAAGGCGACATGATCGCCATCCGGGGCTGGGGCCCGCAGACCGGTGAGAAACTGGTCAAGGAAGCACCTTATACCTACGGCGTCGTAGGTCTGATGAACGAGAACCAGGTAACCATTGTCGAAACCACCTGGGGCGGCCGCCGGGAGCTGGTCAACCGCGAAGGCTATTTCGACTATTTCACCCTGATGGACATCACCCTGAAGCGCAGCACGACGGCCCGCGAAGCCATCGCCGTCATCAACGAACTGGTCAGCGAATACGGCTATTCCAGCTCCGGTGAGTCGTTCGCCATCTGCGACAAGGATGAAGCCTGGATCATGGAGATCGTCGGCAAGGGCCCCGGCCGCAAGGGTGCTGTCTGGGTAGCGCTCCGCGTTCCGGACGACTGCGTCTGCGCCTACGCCAACTCAAGCCGCATCCAGCAGTTCCCCCAGGTCAGGAAAGTGGACAAGAAGAAACCTTTCTGCGAAATCGAAGGTGTCTGCATGTATGCCAAGGACGTCATCTCCCTGGCCCGCGAACTGGGACTCTACCAGGGAAGCGATGCCGATTTCAGCTTCCGCGAGGCTTACGGTCCGCTCGACTTCAGCGCCATCCGCTACTGTGAGGCACGGGTATGGAGCTTCTTCCGCCACCACTACGATACGGCCGAAATGGATGCCTACCTGCCGTTCCTCAACGGCCAGACCGATGTCTGTGACCACCTGCCGCTCTGGATCAAGCCGAAGGCTCCCATCTCGGTCCGCGAACTGATGGACGACATGCGTGACCACTATGAAGGCACCGCCCTCGACATGACGGCCGACGTGAGCGCTGGTCCCTGGGCCTCACCCTATCGCAACCAGCCTGTCAACTTCTTCAGCAGCGACTCCACCGCCATGTTCCGCGAGCGTCCTATCGGCTGCCAGCAGAGTGGTATGACGATGGTCTGCCAGATGCGTTCCTGGCTGCCTGATGCCGTCGGCGGCGTAACCTATTTCAATATGGACGACGCCACGATGGTGGCCTACGTGCCGGTTTACTGCGGCATCACCCGCGTACCGGAACCGTTCCGCCGTGAGAACAACGACATCCGGGAATTCAGCACGGAAAGCGCATTCTGGATGAACAACTTCGTGGCCAACATGGTGTATCCGCGCTGGAGCGCCATGATCGGCGACCTGCGCGACGCCCAGAAAGAACTGGAGGACTACTACGCCGAGGACCAGAAATCCGTCGAAGAGCAAGCTTCGAAGATGACCCCCGGCGAACGTGCCGCCTTCCTGACCGCCAAGACGGAAGCCTACACGGATAAGATGATGAAACGTTGGGACAAGCTGGCCAAGTTCCTCATCGTCAAGCACAACGACCAGAGCATGATGCCCAGCGAAAACGGCGTATTCGTCCGCGGCCGCGCCACTCCGCCCGCCTACGCACCCGCTTTCATCGAAGCCGTCAAGGCCCAGACCGGCGACCGCTACGTCAAACCGGAATAAGCCCTCTTCCAGCTATTTGACGAGGGTGATCGGCGGGGAGACCTTCTTCCCGTTGAGTTTGTATCGTGTGGAAACGGCCAGGGGCGTGGCGACGGTGTGTTTGCATTGGATCTCATCGGTGGTGCCGTCGGGCCAGACCAGCGTGATGGAGATGTCCTGTCCTTCGGAGCCCTCGAATTCGCCGAAGACCAGGTACCAGCCGTAATTCCTGTCGGGACGGAGTTGGAGGCCGAAGAACCGGGGCATATACGTTTTCGTTTCCGGACCACCCAGAATCTCCACCGGATAGAACTTCTGGTCATAGATGGCGGAGATGTCCCCGCCGATAAAATACGCTGATGCGGGGTCCAGCCGGTTGTGGCCTTCCGCGTCTTCGACGTGCAGGGTGATGACGACGGGACTCCAATCACAAGCCGTAACCGTCAGCAGGAGCGCCAGCAGAAAGCAGAAAGACTTGCCGCGTTTCATGACGCTGACGATTTATTTTTTGACATAGGTGTAACGGCAGAAGTAATGCCTTCCCATCGGGTCCTGGAGGAAAGTGACGATCGGGCCTCCGATGCTGTACTCCTCTTCCCGAAGAATCATGGTGCCACCCTTTACCTCGACCACCTGGTACAGATAGTTGCTGCCGCCGGAAGTACTGACGTCGATCATCAGGTTGTTGTATCGGTAATCCCAGACTCCGCCCATGCCGTCGGCGCTCATACTCCCGTTCTTCAGGATTTTCAGCTTACGATAAGGAAAGACATTGTCCACTTTTTTCATTTCCACAAGCTGACCGCCTTCCCAGCGTTCCAGTTCGGTGGAAACGAATTCCCACTCGTGGCAGAAAACGGTGGGGGTATACTGATTGGTCTTGGTCTTGTCAATCAGATTCTCCCAAAAAGCCCAGTTTTTCATCAAGCCGGCATCGACTTTGGTATCCACCGGGCCATCCGCATTGATGTCGCTGCAAGCCATCGGAAGAAGCATCATCAAGCACGTGCAAAAGAAAAGTGCAACCTTTTTCATCATTCAATCGTTTTACGGTACACTATATAGATGCAGAAACGGTCGGAATGTTGCGTCCGGCCGTAAGAATAATTGTGAGACACCCTGTTAGGGGCGGAGGTAAGCATCGATGGCAGCGGCGGCGCGGCGGCCGGCGCCCATGGCCAGGATGACCGTGGCGGCGCCGGTGACGGCGTCGCCGCCGGCGAAGACGCCAGGACGGCTGGTCGCACCGGACTCGTCGGCCACGATGCAGCCGTGGCGCTCCGTTTCAAGACCTTTCGTTGTTTTGGCTATCAGCGGGTTGGGCGACGTTCCAAGGGCCATGATCACCGCATCGACGGGGATTTCAAATTCGGAATCCTTGATCGGAATCGGACTGCGACGGCCGCTGGCGTCGGGCTCACCCAGTTCCATCTGGATGCAGCGCAAGGCGTTTACCCAGCCATTCTCGTCACCCAGGATCTCGACGGGATTGGTCAACATCCGGAAAACGATGCCCTCTTCCAACGCATGATGCACTTCTTCGGCGCGGGCCGGAAGTTCCTTCTCCGTACGGCGGTAGACGATGGTCACCTGCGATCCCAGACGCAGGGCCGTGCGTGCCGCGTCCATGGCGACGTTGCCGCCACCGACCACGGCGACCCGCTTACCGACGAAGATCGGTGTATCGCTCGAAGGATCGAAAGCCCGCATCAGATTGCTCCGCGTCAGGAACTCGTTGGCCGAAAAAACGCCGTTCAGGCTCTCGCCGGGGATACCCATGAAACGGGGCAATCCGGCTCCGGATCCGACAAAGACCGCCTTGAATCCCTCGCGGTCGAACAACTCGTCGATGGTGATCGTACGACCCACCACCACATTGGTTTCGATTTTTACGCCGAGGGCCCGGACGCTGTCGATCTCCGGCTCCACGACCCGCTGCTTCGGCAGACGGAATTCGGGAATACCATACTGAAGCACGCCACCGGGTTTATGGAGCACCTCGAAAATCGTGACGTCGTAGCCCAACTTCGCCAGATCGCTGGCGCAGGCGAGCCCGGACGGGCCACTGCCCACGATTGCCACCTTGATGCCGTTGGCCGGCGCCTTTTCCACAGGAACACCGCCTTGGGCCCGGCTCCAGTCGGCCACGAAACGCTCCAGCTTGCCGATGGCTACCGGCTCACCCTTGACGCCCAGGATGCAGCTGCCTTCGCATTGCGTTTCCTGCGGACAGACACGCCCGCAGACGGCAGGGAGCGAGCTGTCGCGCGCAATTACCCGCGCCGCTTCCTGGAAAGCGCCGGCACGGACCTGCGCGATGAATTCCGGAATCCGGATACCTACCGGGCAATGCTGCACGCAACGCGGATTGCGGCAATTCAGGCAGCGGGAAGCTTCCAGCAGCGCCTCTTCTTCATTGTAGCCGTAGCAAACTTCTTCGAAATTGCCGGCCCGGACCTTCGGGTCCTGTTCCCGCACGGGAACACGTCCTATCTTCTCTGCCATCTTCAGTTCCTCCCGATTTTGCATTTGTGATCGGCCTCCTGTTCCTGCGGCCGGTAGATCGTCTGACGGCGCAGGGCCTCGTCGAAGTCCACCTGATAAGCGTCGAATTCAGGTCCTTCGACGCAGGCGAACCGTACTTTCCCGCCTACGGTGATGCGGCAGCATCCACACATTCCGGTGCCATCGACCATCAGCGTATTGAGACTGACTGTCAATGGAATACCCGACTCCCGCAGGGTCAGCGCCACGAACTTCATCATAATCATCGGACCGATGGCGACCGCCTGGTCGTAATGCTGTCCTTCGGCCAGCAGGAGTTTGACTTTTTCCGTCACCAGGCCGTGATGCCCTTCCGAGCCGTCATCCGTACAGACATACAGATTGTCACAGACCGCCGACATCTCCTTGCGCAGGATCAACAAATCCGCCGTCTTGGCACCGACAACCACATCGACGTATGCACCCCGCTCATGCAGGTACTTGGCTTGCGGATAGACGGGCGCCGTACCCAAGCCGCCGGCTACAAACAAGTAGCGGCTGCCTTTCAAGGCTCCGTCAGGCAGCTCTACGAAATCGGACGGGCAGCCCAGCGGGCCCACCACGTCGGTGAAACAATCGCCTTCTTCCAGGGCACAGATCAGGCGGCTCGAGGCGCCGACGATCTGGGTCACGATGGTGACCGTCCCCTGTTCCCTGTCATAGTCGCAGATGGTCAGGGGAATCCTTTCTCCTTCCTCCCGTGCCCGCACGATCAGGAACTGGCCCGGCTGTGCTGAAGCAGCCAGGCGGGGAGCCTCGACGTCCATCAGGCAGATGGTCGGCGTCAGCATGGCTTTACGGGTAATCTTATACATTGTCTGTTGTCTGGTCTTGTGACTGTTGCTTGGCTTTCCTGTCCCGGCGGCGTCGCACACGCAGCACCAGATAGACCACCAGGGCGGCCAGCAGTGCCTCCACGCGCAAGCCGATTCCGACCAGCACGCCGAGCGCAGCGACCGTCCAGACAAGGATGGCAGTCGTCAGGTTGAAAATGTCTTTCTCTCCTTTCTTGAAGATGATGCCCGCTCCGATGAAGCCCACGCCCGTGACGATCTGCGCGATGACACGGCTGTGGTCGATTCCGCAGCGAAGCGAAGCGTAGGCGAACAGATAGGAGCCGATGATCAGGATGATGGTCGACCGTTCCCCCATCGTCTTGCCCGCCTCGTGACGCTCGCGTCCCACCACATAGCCGATGAGCAGCACGAGCACCATGTCGATGCAGAAGGTAAGCAGGTTCGAAAAATCGAAGAAATTCTTAAGGAAGTCTGTCAAAGCGGTACCCTTTCTTCTTTAGATAACGGATGATCTCGTCGAGCCGGTTGTAGAGGCGCTCGCTGTCCGGACGGTCGGGATGGATGCCCGGATGGATGAGCAGCAAAGCGCCGTCCAGTCCCTTCTCCTTTTCGAACTTCCAGAGTCCGTCGATAAGCGTCTGCGCCTTCTTGTAATTCGGCATGTCCGGCGTCGTGTAGTCGGCGGGCGTGCCGATGCCCGGCGTGTAGTTGACCACGCGGACACCCATCGATTCGAGGATCCCCACGCTGAACGCGTTGTAATGTTCATACGGAGGCAGGAACCAGCATGCGTCTTCGCGATTCACGCCGAACTTCGCCAGTTCGGCATAGTTGGCCTTCAGGTCGCTGATGATGCTGTCGGCGCTCATCAGATTGGGCCGCTCGGCGCCCCAGTCACAATAGAGCACATGCTTGTCCGAATGACCGCCCACGTAGTGGCCTTCATCCACGAGGCGGCGGACCACATCCTGGTTGGGTTTGTATCGCAGACAGTTGCCGGTCAAGAAGAAATTGCCTTTGATTTTCCGCTTCTTCAGTGTCTGGAGGATCTTCTCCGCACCGTTGAAGTTCTCGTCGGCCGTGAAGCACAGATAGACGACCTTCTTGTCGGGATTCACGCGGACAATCGTGCCGTAGCGGTCTTTCTCGCAGTTGTACTGGTGACCCTCCTGCTCCAGCTGCGCGAAATACCAGGTCAGGCCGGCCGTGCCGTCCATCGTGGGTTCGTTGCTGGCATAGTCGCCGATATCGTCGTGATAGACGGCGATACCGTTGTTCAGTGCCTCGAAATCGTCGGGGCGGGTCAGCGCAGCGCCGGCCCGCTCCAGGAAGAGCGTATTGTAGATCGGGCCGTCGATCAGACCGCCAAGCGGCAGGTCGCCATTGACCTTCACGTAAGAGGAGTGCGGGTCGGTGGGATAATCGTAGCCCGGCATTTCAGCCGCAGGCCAGCCGCAGATCATCGAAGTGCCCCATGGGTTGCAGCCGAAGAGCCAGTCGCGCAGCGCCGCTTCCATCTCGCGGAACGAAGCGTCGCCCGTGGCCATCTCATAGAGACGGGCCTGCGTCACGGCAGCGGAAGTCAGGTTATTGGAGCACCACAGATACGGTACGCCGTGCATGAACGGGTCGTCGCCCGCCCTGTCGCGCAAATCCTGCAGGCCCTGACGCATATAGCCGGCGAACTCGGCGCTGACGGCCTCGTCGTCGCTCGTTGCCAGAAGCCAGTGGCCCAGGTTGATGAAAGGATACCACTGGTAGTGATGATACTCCTTGCCGGGGCCGCGGCCGCGTTCCATCCAGGGCGACACGGGTTCCAGTTCGCCCCAATAGGCGGCCTTCTGCTTCCAGTCCCCGCCTTTGCCGAGGGCGTACTGCGTAGCCGCCGCCAGTTCGACGTCGTCCACCCAGGTGTCTTCTTCATAGAAATAGGGCGAAATCACGCACGCGGTCTGGGTATTGCCGGGAAATTCCAGGGCGAAATCCCAGGCATCCTGTACTTTACCTTCGATCTTGGCTGCAAACTCGGGATACCATTTGCGGATGACATCCGCACCCAGCGCAAAGGTCGAGGCGAACTTGCCGGCCGCCGAAGAGACGCCGGTTGTCCGGTTGACCTTGTTTCCGGCAATCTGCGGCTTGCCCGTGACAAAGTACACGGGACGGCCCTTACCCGGGCCGTAGCCATAATCCACCGAATCGAGATACGGCAGCCGCATACCGGCGTGGTCACGGTCGTCGGCGATCTGGTAGTACATCTCGCGCGGCGCCGGGTTCATCTTGTCAAGCCAGTCGAGACCCCATTTCACCTCGTCGAGGATGTCTGGGATGCCGTTGGCACCCGGACGGCCGGTCGCGTCATAGCAGTCGTGGAATACAGACTTGTCTTCCGTATATTTCCAGGCGAAGGCCATGTGATAGATCGACGTGGAGGTCGTGGTCATATACTGGAGGTAGTCGGTGGCATCGTGCCAGCCGCCCGTCACGTCGATATGCTCGCCCGTCCGGGTGGGATGGTACACGATATAACCGTCGTCCTGATGGCAGAGGTGGTCGTTGTAGGGATTGTCGCCGCAGCGCTGCTGGCGCATATAGGTCAGCAGGAAATCGGCTGCGGAGTCATAGACGTCCGCACCGATGCGGAAGACCGGCGAAGTCGCTCCGTCGCAAACGATGTAATAGGAGCCGGGCGTCTGAAGCCTGGAAAAATCGAGCCGCCAGGCACTGGCAAGTGCCCATTTCGAGGCGTCCGCGGCACGGCCCTGCCCCTTGAGGACAGGTTCGTCGGTGAGGGCGTCACGGACTTCAAAAGCACCCGTCGTAGCGGCATCCTGCGAGATGGCCACCGCAACTTTCAGATCATCGGGCAGATAGCCCGACAGGTTGACACGCACCCAGGTCTCCTCCGCACGGAGCGGCAGGAAGGCCAGGAAAGAGACCAGAAGAAGAAACAGTTTTTTCATTTAGTTTTTCAATCCTATTTAGGCATTTGGGCGCCATAGCCCGGAACAGCGCCGAAGAGCTTCAGCGCATCCTCCACGGGATAGTGGTTGGCGAACATCGTGACCTTCGACTGCATCGTGCCGGTCATGTTCATGCCCATCGCCTGCCGGAAGGTATTGTTGGAAGAATTCGGGTCGTAGGACAGTTTCTCGGAATAGGTCGCTCCGAGGAAGCCTTTCAGGTAAGCCTGGTTGATCTTGCCCTGGAAAATGGCCGGATCGGTGACTTCCTTGTTGTCGTCCTCTTCGGCCAGCTGTTCCACATCGTCGAAGTCCTTCACGTTGACGCGCAGGAACATGCCTCCGCCGGGAAGGGTGAGGTCCGCCTGCCGGTTCAGGAAGAAGAGCGTGTTCTCACATGTGGTCACACGTTCCGCCTCCTTGGAGGCCGGGCTGTCCACGTGGGTGCGGTCGAGACCGGCGAAGACGCTGCAGCCGATGATGTTGTGGTCCAGATAGCTGTCCATCTTGGGCAGATAACGGTAACCGTAACCCATGTCGCTGAGGTCTTTCAGGCGCGACCAAGTGAAGAGGACGGTGTTGTTGGTGAAGTACGTCTTGCTGTTCATCGCGGCCGAGGCGCCCCGCAGTTCGACAGCCGCCATGCGGATGTTAACGAAAATGCAGTTGTCCACGATGATCTTCGTGGCGAAGGTCGATCCGAGCAGGCCGAAGTTCGGTCCGTTGAGGAATGCGCAGTTGCGGATCGTCACGTCGCATTTCGAACCGGTGTTGATGTAGACGATGGCCGTCTCGGTCGTATAGACCTGGGCTTCCGGAACACCCGGAGCGCCGACACCCGACGAGCCGATAGGCTGCATCATGGCCGTCTCAACGCCCTCCGGCTTGCCTTCCCCGCGCGGGTTGTAAGCAATCGAGTTGCCGCGGTCCATGATCAGGCCGTCCAGTTCGACCAGCGTACCGGTCTGCATGACGTTGATCTGGATCGTCCCCTGCCCCTGCGCCGAACCGTTGGAGGTGGCTGTGGGCTGGATGTAGGTGCGGTGGCCCAGGACATCCCGCTCGGAGAAGTCGGCCGACCAGCCGCCGATGATCGATACACCCTTGTTGATCTTGATATTACCGGAATTCAGCAATCCGTAATAATTGCCTTCGGCGACGTTGATCACGTCGCCCGTAGCGGCCATGTCGATGGCCTTCTGGATGTTCTTGACAGGATTACCCTTCGAACCGTCGTTGCGGTTCGAACCGGTGGCCTGGCTTACGTACCAGGTCTTGCCCCGGTTCTGGGCGCCGGCCGGCAGCACCATGAGCAGTGCTGCAATCGCCAGCAATGTGATTCTCAAGTGTTTCATGACGCCGTTATTTAAGGTTGAACGTAATTTCAGGCATACGTGCGGCAATTTCCGGGCCATCCAGGCCAAGAAGCCAGCCGGCCGTTCGCTCCGCCACACCGACGGCATCGGTGCGGATATCCTGCTCCGTACCGGTTTCATTCATCGAAGACAGGATCTGGTTGTACATCGGGACGACAGCGGGATACGTTACGAGCCGGTAGTTTTCCAGCGAAGCCATCGAGGCGGCGTAGCGGATGGCGTCGGTCAGGCCGCCGAGTTCGTCGACCAGGCCGATCTTGATGGCGTCGCCGCCGGCCCAGACACGGCCCTGCGCAATCTCGTCGACCGCTTCGGTCGTCAGACCGCGGCCGGCCGCCACGCGGCTGACGAAGTCTTCGTACGTGGCGTCGATCTGCTTCTGCATCATCGCCTCTTCCTCAGGATCGAGCGGCGACATACCCGTGGCCAGCGCTCCGTGCTTGTGCGTGGACACTTCATATACGTTCAGGTGCACGTTCTTCCTGAGAGCCTTGCCGAAGCTCGGAATCAGGCCGAAGACACCGATCGAGCCGGTGAGCGTGCTCTTGTCGGAGAAGATCTTGTCGGCACCGCAGCTGATCCAGTAGCCGCCCGATGCGGCATAGCCGCCGTAGCTGGCAACCACAGGCTTGCACTCCTTGAGCAGCGCGATTTCCCGCTCGATGGCGGCGGAAGCCTGGACGCTGCCGCCCGGGCTGTTGACGCGGAAGACCACGGCCTTGACGGAGGAATCCTGCCGTGCCTTGGCGATCTCTTTCGCGAAGTTGTTGCCGATGTTGCCGTTGCCGTGGTCGTCCATCACGATCTCGCCGTCCGCATAGATCACGGCAATCTTCTCCTTGGCCCGCAGGTTCGACTTGACCCGTGCAGCGGCATAGTCTTTCAGGGATACGTATTTCAGGTCCTTGGCCTTTTTCACGTCGCACAGCGTGCAGAAGTAGTCGCGCACCTGGTCGTCGTACCAGAGTTCGTCGACCAGCCCCTTTTCCTTGGCTGTTTCAGCGTTGCTGATGGAAAGGTTGTCGATCCACTCGTTGAACTGCTCCGCGGTGAAATCGCGCGAAGAGGCAATTGCATCGGCCATCATGCCCCAGATCGTGCCGAGCATCGTCTCGTACTGTTCCTTGTTCTCCTGGCTCGGCTCGCTCTTGATGTAGGGTTCTCCAGCCGACTTGTATTTGCCGTGCCGGATGAGCTGGATGTCGATGCCCAGCTGGTCGATCAGATCCTTGTAGTACATCATTTGCGAGCTCATACCGTTGATCATGACGTCACCGTAGGCATTGAGGATCACCTTGTCGGCCACCGAAGCCATGAAATAGTTCCCGGCCGACAGGCCCTGGCTGTAGGAGACGACGGGCTTGCCGCACTCGCGGAAACGGGCCAGCGCGGCGCGGAACTCTTCGGCAACGGCGATATCCATGTTCATGTCATCTGCCTTGAGATACACGAATTTGACCTGGGGATCCTCCGCCGCGGCGTCAAGTGCCCGGATGGCGTCGAGCAGCGAAAGGCCGCTGCTCATGCTCGCACTGCCGGCCAGAGGGTTGAAACTGAATGACTCCTTGCCCTGTTCCTGAATGGACTGCCGGAGATCGATTTTGAGAATGGCATTCCGGGGAACGGAAGGCTGCTCCTCTTTTCCGAGCGATGAGACAAGCGAGCCGATGAGTCCGAAAAAGATCAGGTTGACCAGGAGGAAGGCGATGATCGTGCCGAGGCACCCGCCGAAAACGACTTTCCAGAAAGGTTTCATATCCTAATAAATAATGATTTGCCACATTGTGGTTTGCAAATATACGCATTAATCTTTATTTTTGCACGGATGAAACGCGTCTCCAGAGCCCTCCTCTGCCTGTTGATGGCCGCAGCCTATGTATTCGCTTATATGGGCTTCGGCATCCACGTCTGCCACGATGACGGCAGCCGGCATTTCGTATGGCTCATCGGCGACGTCTCCTGCGAGGCCATCCATCACCACAGCCACGAGGCCGACCACGACCACCATCACGACGGCCACTGCTGTTCGACCGAGGTCTTCGTCGTAACCGACGCCCAGGACAGCGACAACGGCGCCGACCGCCTGGCCGGTACGCCCGACTCCGGCCTCCCCGCCATCGTGGAAATCCCCTGCTTCGCGGCAACGCTACCGGCCGGCGTGCTCCCTGTCCTCATCAGTGACACCCCGCCACCCATAGCGCCACCATCCCTTCCCCTCCTTTCTGTCTGGTTGGTTTGAGCGGTACGTCATTCCCGGCTTGAACGGGAATCTCATGCACGTATCCCATCCACCAAACAGAAACTTCATGAAAAGAATACTCATTATCATTTCCCTGTGCCTGACCGCATTCCCGGCCTTTGCACAGACGCTGCACGGAAGCGTCTTCTATAAGAATCCCAACGGAAAGACCGAACCGCTTCCCTTCGCCCAGGTCTATCACATGGAGAAGGCCCGTCTGATCGAGACCGATGCCAACGGCCAGTTCTCCCTCAATCTGACCGACCGCACCACGCTGGTAGCCACTTACGTGGGCTACACCCGCGACACCGTCGTGGTGGAGCCCGGCACGGCTGAAGCCAAATTCTATCTGAGCGGTGAGAACGACCTCGATGAATCGAAGGTCACCGCCATGCAGTCCACCCTGCCCAAGATGAAGAGCATCAAGACCGAAGTCATCACGGCAGCCGGCCTGTGCAAAATGGCCTGCTGCGCCCTGGCCGAGAGTTTCGAAAACTCCGCCAGCGTCACGGTCGGCTACGCCGATGCCGTGACCGGCGCCCGGCAGATCAAACTCCTCGGCCTCTCCGGCACCTACACCCAGATGCTCGACGAGAACCGGCCCGTGATGCGCGGCATCGCCGCTCCCTTCGGGATGTCGTTCGTCCCCGGACAGTGGCTGGAGAGCATCCAGATCGCCAAAGGTCCCTCTTCCGTAATCAACGGCCTGGAAGCCATCACCGGCCAGATCAACATGGAGCACCGCAAGCCCACCGACGAGACGCCGCTCTTCATCCAGCTCTACGGCAGTTCGGACGCCATGTTCGAGGGCAACATCGCCTCGGCCATCCAGTTCAACGAGAAGTGGAGCGTAATCAATATGGCCCACGTGGGCGGCACCGCCTCGAAGATGGACCACAACCAGGACGGCTTCCGCGACGAGCCGGAAGACCTGCAGCTGAACTTCACCAGCCGCTGGCTCTATTACGCCCCGAGCGGTATGCAGATCCGCTTCGGCGGCCGCTTTATCAACGACGACCGCCTCGGCGGCCAGATGAACGCCACCAAAGACAACACCGTCAACATACGGAACGGGATCTGGGGCTCCAACATCAAGAACCGCGGCATCAACGGCTACTTCAAGATCGGTGTGCCCCTCAACGAGGAGAACACCGCCAACATCGCACTGGTGGCGGATTTCAACCATCACGAATTCGATGCCTTCTTCGGCATGAAAGAGTATGACGCCAGACAGAATTCCGCTTTTGCCAATCTGATCTACCAGAACGAAATCAACGAAACCCACAAGGTTGAATTTGGAGCCACCTGGCAGTTCGACGATCTCAACCAGGTGTACGGACAGTATCAGGATCCGCTGTCTTCATACCATAATCCCCGGGAAGACTTCAGCCGCCGCGAGAATGCCATTTCGGGATTTGCCGAATACACCCTCACGCCCGGTGACAGCTTCACGTTCGTGGGCGGCCTGAATCTGCAATACAATTCCCTCCACGGCTGGCTCTTCGCACCCCGCGCCAACGTCCGCTGGGCGCCGGCCGACTGGGTGACGCTGCGTGCCCTGGGCGGCCGCGGCTACCGCACCGCCAACATCTTTACCGACAATCTCGGCATCTTCTCGACCGGAAAGGATTTCTTTGCACCGGATATGCAATTGAGCGACCTCGACCTGCTGGAGGACGCCTGGACCTGGGGCGGCAACGTGACCTTCTACCTGCCCTTCGGCGCGGAGGACACCGACACTTACCTGAGTTTCGACTACTTCCGCAACGATTTCAACCGGCAGGTGATCGTCGACCCGGAGACCTCCTCTCCCCTCGGCATCGCTTTCTACAATCTCGACGGAAAATCCTACACCAATACCTATCAAGTGGATTTCTCCGTCAACCCGCTGGAGCGCTTCAACATAACCGCAACCTTCCGCTACACCGACGCAAAGGTGACGCTGCGCGACAAGGGCCTGGTGGAACGCCCGATGACCAGTCGCTACAAAGGCGTGCTCAACATGCAGTACGCCACGGCCATGAGCAAATGGACCTTCGACTTCACCGCCCAGATCAACGGCCCGATGCGCCTGCCGAAGTATGCCGCCCAGGTCTGGGAGATGGAGACCTCCCCGGTCTTTCCGATGCTCTATGCCCAGATCACCCGCAAGTTCAAAGGCATCGACGTCTATGCCGGCGTAGAAAACATCCTGGGCTTCCGTCAGCACGACGCCATCATCTGCGCCGACCATCCTTTCAGTCCCAACTACAATGTATGGCTTGACGGGGCATCAACCGGTATCTACCGGATGCCTACGGCCAGCGAGGTTTTCGACGCCAGCAACGTCTGGGGTCCCCTGATGGGCACCAAATTCTACCTCGGCCTCCGTTATACTTTATGGAAATAAAACAGTCTAATCTTTAAAACCCTTTCGATATGAAACGCCTTTTCACCCTCCTGATGGCCCTGCTGCTCGTCGCCGGCACCGCCACCACCGCCCTGGCACAGGACAAGAAACAGAAGAAGAACGCCAACATCCAGGAAGTGACCTTCGTCACCACCATCGACTGCAAGAACTGCGTCAAGAAAGTCGAAGCCAACCTCCCTTATGAGAAAGGCATCAAGGACATGAAGGTCAACCTCGACGACCGCACCGTCTGGATTAAGTACGACGCCGCCAAGACCGACAAGGAAAAACTGGCCGCCGCCATCGTCAAACTCGGCTACGAAGCCGAAGAAGTCCTTCCCGAGGAGCCACAAACCAAGAAATAACCGGCCCCCGGCCCCCACTCTCATTCTTTTGCCGCGACGACACTCTGAGCTTTCTCACATTGTCGTCGCGTCGCATTTTCGGCCATTTTCGCCCCAAACCCGGCCGCGACGACACCGTGAACCACCCCACAGCGTCGTCGCGTTGAAACTGGCTCAGCTTAAAAAAGGAAGCCGTATCGTAGCGTTATGGCGGGAGTGAAGACGTTCTGTCCTTGAACGTCGGTTCTGGTAGAATAAGATGGAGTGTCAGGTGTTCCACTATCTGTTGTGACGCGGTTCACGATGGCGCTTTGCTGCAATAGAAGGCCGAGCGACAAGGCGCTTCTTCTTCCTATTCTCCAGCCCAGTTGGGGCTCAACAAAGAACCCATTATAGCAAGGTTTCTTCTTACCGCCAGGTATCCAGTTGGCGCTGTAATAAGACAATACACCTATTGAATAGCCGGCATCCAAATTGGCGAATAGTTTCTCTTTACCATATCCAAAACGCAGGAATAGCGGGACATCCTGTTCGTTGCAGAAAGACCGGCTCTTGTTTCCATTATTGGTAATATACTGAAGGCAGGGCTTGGAGATGCGCATTCCCGCCCCAGCGCCAAAATTGAAACCTCTCCCAAGATCATATTGTGCAACAAACTCCGGGGTAATGGTGAAGAGGGGGCCCTTCCCGATACCGGCTCCGGCAGCAACTTCCACTGAATAAGAAAAGCGGTTTTGTGCCAAAAGCGCAAAGGAGATCAGGCTAAGAACGAGAATGGAAGTAATCTTCTTCATCGGTAAAAAAAATTGGTAATCAATTATATAAGACCAACGGGATAATTATGTATTCTGGCGCTGGATTATCCATTTGTATTGTACTCAGAGCATCCTTAACCTTTTGCAAGTATTTGGAACACTCATCCGGGATCGGCGTGTCGGAAGATGGGATGCGTGAAACAACTTCCAGAGAATGAAGCCGTGCATTGTATAACACGATTGCCCTGACAGGGCGTTCCGTTTGAACCAGTATCTTGTCCAGCACACTTTTTCCGTTTGCTACAACATAACCCGTATCCGTTGCTAATGAACCGTGTTCCTTTTGTACGGCGACAATACAGGAGTCTATCGCACCATAATCAAATTGGTTTCGAAACAGATATCTGCCAGCTTTGTTAAATGCCGCCGTACGGAAACCCTCCCAGAAACCTGGTTCATCCAAAAGGTACTTCTCATAATGCTCAAAACGGTAGAATTGACTGCCCTTGACAATGCTGCCCGTCGGATGACTGAAATCATGCATGAGGATGAAAGCAGAATCTTTATAAAACAAGGACTCTATTTTATTCGGAGCAAATTTTTTCAAGATGTCAGTACCCGTGAAGAATTCCAGTTCAGAAAACTCCTCTGGTACATTCTGTTTATAATCCTCCAAAAAGGAATAGAACTCAGCATAATCATCAGGTAGCGAGTAGTGGGTTTGGCGATAATAATCCAAAAGCCCCGTCAGCAATGTATTAATTTCGCTGTTTCTAACCTTGTCTTCAAAACGGCCCGGTTGGGTGTGACAACAAGAAGTCGCCAAAAGCATGATGAGAAACAGAAGCTGCAACAGTCTTCCCTTCCACAAGCAACACTTGGTCTTGCCATTTCTATCAGATATTATCTCATCCATCCCTGAACCCGATATATTTTTTCAGTTAATTTCGTTTCTTTCCCGGTAGCGGCTTCTCTATGCCAAACCTCTATCCTTGCGGCATAATAGTCACCCCAGTCTCCTTCATATATGGTGAACCTTTTCTTTTTTACATATTGCTTGAATTCATCGGACTTCTCTATCGGAACTTTGGAACATTCCGAAATATTGGACTTCTTGTCCACCATGTTTTCAGATAAAGGCTCGTTTTGGGTGATCTCATAACACCTGAGGAATATGACGCCTTTCGCCAGGCCCGTATAGTAAAAGTCATATTGATATATTCCTCCCTCGAATTCTCCCTCCCATATTTGGAGATATGTGTTCCTGTCAAGGCTATCCACTGTGGCTTCCTCCAGGACATTCTGATAAGTTCTGTCCTGTTGATTGTTCAAAGGAATATTATACTCTATTCCCTCGGGTATTGTATGATCTCGGCCAAACCCGTCCGGACCATTCATTGCACCAATCATTGATATCGGCCCTGTCACCACAAGAACGCCTATTGACATAGCGACAGACAGAAGTACTGTTTTCCCTCTTTTGTCCCTGATCAGGAAGACCCATGAAGCAACCAGGGCGACGATAACTAACAGGAGAACTATCGAAAAGATTTCTTCGACAAACGATGGGGCGAAGAAGAAACAGATGCTAAGGATCAGCAAGCATGCTCCCATATACAATGGCAATGTCCACCAATTATCCGTCAGATATTGTCTTATCGTTTGGAACATACCTTCCTAATTTGCTGCATACAAAGTTAGTAAACAATTCAGATGAATAATCGTTTTCTCTGGCCGCTTTCCCCCTTCTTTTGCCGCTACGACATCGTGAGCCAATCCACAGTGTGGTCGCGTCGAAACTGGCTCAGCGCATGCTGCCCGTCGCTGCAGCGCCATTATTACTCATCAAGAAACCCCGGCGTTAAAATCCTAACAGACTGAGGATGAGTCCTTCCCTTGAGATACTTTTCTTCCCAAGACACTTCGATTATTTGGTACTGATTCACCTTATTCGAACTCATTTCTTTGACCTGATCTTTGAAAATGGGGTTACTCGATACTTCTTGAATCTGGTCGGATCATTGTCCGAAAACACATATCTTACATATGGCTTTCCGTCATTGATCACAGCGTCAGGCCTTATCGGCAAAACAGGGAGGACGATGGTATCAACTTGATTGAAAGCCTGCAAGGTGTTGATTGTTTGCTCAGACAAGGATTTGGTGGCGTTGTCCCAATAAAACAACTTACCCTCATATTCAAAAACAATTGTCGGGAAAGCCGAATAATTAATGACGACATTTGAATCATCCGCCCAAATCGACGGATGTTCCGAACTCCATTCAGATATGACTATTACGTTTTGAGACGTCAAGGTGTCATAATAGAAAACCGTATCATTGTCCTCGTCTATCCTAAATGTTACCGTGTTCCCTTTCGGTTCTATCTGGAGGCATGGTTTGTTGTCTTCCCCTATGATTATTATCTCTTTTGAAGGGTCGCCTTCCGAAGCAATCACGGCAAATAAATCATTGTCACGCAAAAGTCTTTTTTCCTTATGGACGAAATCATTTATGGCCGTGAAGTATGACTCATCTTCGAAGATTTCGGGTATCTTGTGAAGATAGATTCCATTCAAGTCATCGGACGTATAGATCGCATTATGAGTTTTTGCCTCGATTGTTACGATTTCTGTCGGGGAGATCTGGAGACCTTTAATGCCCAGATTCGGAGCCACGGCAATTCCCAGGAGCGTATCTGCCGGAAAAACCGGAATCAAATCGAAGTTATAGGAACGAAAGACTTTTAACTTGTTGTTTGACCGAACTTTCGAGTTGTCCTTGATAGGACTGATTATTTTGAAGGTCGAGTCATTCCTGGATGCGTAGATCAAGTAATACGATTCCTTTTTTTGTATTCTTATGATTCTATACTCGGCCGTATTACCCACATGGGCGACCCGGTCCGAGCAAGAGAATAGTAGAAGAAATAATAAACCGAGTATCATCATTTTTCCGACCATCCCCTTCCAGTCTGAAATAGCGACTCCGTCGTCATTGAGATGAGCCCCCACTGCTTCAGACCAGTATGTCACAAAAACCTCAGGATTGGTTTTTTGTAGTTCATTCTGGATAATAGCCCTGAGTCTCAACCCTTCTTTATCAAGATCTATTACGGCTCCTTTGCGAAGCTGTCTGCGGTATTCCTTAAAACCATTATATATGGAAAGCTTATATCTTTCTAACCAAGCCGCTAACTCTTCCCTTGTTTGCTGCGTAAGAGAAAGCGTCCGGATGTCGATAGGCATCCCGTCAAGATGGAACAACCCTGTCCCTGACAATTGTCCGTCCAGCTGGATATACATTTCAAGCACTGATTATTTCCACTTCTCAAAGATATCAAAAAGATGGAGAAGAGGCAAACACTTTCTTGCTGGCCCTCAGTCTTATCAGCAACAACGGACCAGGTGTTATGCCCTGTTCCCTGAATGATTTCGTCGTTACCCTCAGCGGTTCAATACTTCTGTGAATAATGGTCGTATCTTGATTCAGATACTCCCAATTTGGAACGACATGAAAAGAATTATGCCATGTTTCAAATTCGACGATAACATAGGGATAGCGGGGAAGTACCCTTAAGTAGTCATACTTATCTATCACTTCTTTAATCAAATCATTATCTTCGATAAATAATTCGTCATCTATTGTTGCTGATTTCATCCGGCGGCATAAAGAAGTGTCTCCGGTCACTTTGAAAGATTCAACGCCTAATACAATTGAATCATTGGAAATGAATATATCCGGAGTTTCATGCGTCTTATTAATCCATATAACCGGACCATTGATTCGATCAAGCGGTCCTTCAATTTCCTGCAAATCTTTGGAAAGATAAAAGGCTTTGTACTTTTCCCCAGTAATATCTACCATTCTGGCATACCATTCCGTAGACGGAATCATGAAAATACCATCATAGCTATATTGATCGTCAGCGCTATATCTTGAGAAGCATCCGGAAGTCAATACTACGCACACTAGAAATAACAAAAACTTCTTTGTCAAATTTGTCTTTCTTTTTCAGCCATCAGTTTCTTCTTTTGAATCTCATATCTTTATACCACAAACAGCGTTTATTGAGGCGAATCATTTCATTAATTGGCGTATAATAGAAAATATCGAAGTTGATGGGCTGTGGGAAGGATATGAAAAAGAGGTTACTATTCCTATCAGACACCCGATAGGTACTACTAGAAACGCTATCCCATAATGGGAAAGGAATAATAGCCGTATCACCCTCTGGAAAGGTTACATGAACTGTCAATGATAGCTCTTCAACTATTATTCTATGATTAATCTGTATTTGATTATCTGAAAACCCGTAATCAGTTCCGTTAACGCTCAAATTCCATTTAGCATAGGGAATCGAGTCATTATCGAGAACAAAAGTCGTGGTAGAATCATTCGAAAAATCCTCGAGAACTGTAATTGGGATATTATGATTATCCGATATGCTACTCGCTATTTGAATCTCATTTGACCTTTTCCCTGTATACCATTTTCCACTTGAAAGCTCTTTATGAAAGCCGGAAGAATAATAGTATGTAAATAAACTATCCTCCTCAAAAAGAAACCAATGCTCAATGGGGATCGTAGTATTGTGACCTATGCGATCTATCGAATACTGACCCGAGATGAATGACCCTTTTTGGCAAGATGCGAAAAAGCATAATCCCAAGATAGAAGCCACAACGGAACAACGATTCATCATCTGATCATTTATAGTTTTCTCAGGCTAAATAAACCCGTCAAACGGCGTCAATTCATTGGCGAAAGTAAGGTTAATGACATCGCCCGCCTTGGAAATGATGACGATATCTATGTCTGTTTCTTCCGGATCAATGGCGGACAGTTGATACGAATTGATCCGTACCTCCTTAATCAGGTCATGCCCGTTTTCGTACTTGCCTTGATTCATGGGGATTATCAAATTGCTGCCGAGCCCCAGCGATTCGTCGAGTCCCAGAATACATATTCTATCAATCTGCTGACCCGGTTTCGTGTACTCGACACCGTTATGAAAGAAACCATCAATCCAAGCCAAAGGTTCCGCTTCTCCCAGATTGTATCCCTGAGGATACTTTTCACGGTAGAAATGACTGTATTGGGCTGATCCCTCCTTGATGTCGGGGATACCGCCACCCATAAACGCGGATCCAATGGAAATAATCATCGTTCCTTTTTTAGACAATAGCTTTGAATCTACCATGGACTGTTTGGCAGGCTTGATGACGAGGGCATTCCGATTGCCTCTATTGATATTGTACGTTTCGCACCCACTTAGGCATACTACCAGAAGGAGCGAAGAAAGGATAATATGGATATTTTTTCTCATAGAGTTTATAAGTGTTTGATATAAAGATGCACAAGTATTACCAAATGTTGCGTCAGGTGTCAGCGGAAAAAGCGGAGGTATTGTTCCTTGTTCCGGGAGGACGAATTCTGGATGCTTTCCTTCAGACGGGATTTGCGGGCATAGGTGGCTGGGATCGACGGGATTTGGAAGGCCGCCTTCAAGATGCTGGCATCAAAACCCGCAAAAACGAAACTCACGAAATGATAGTCGGACTCCGCTTCATCGGGAAAATCGGCTCGATAATGCACCATCACGTCATCGAACAGTTCATTCAGACGACGTTCCAGCAGCATCTGCCCTTCCTTGTCTCCCGACAGGCGGGAGATCGCATTCGTCGCTTCATAATACACATTCTCGCGAATGTCAAGGATATCATTCTTGCCAGGATGATAGTACGCCTTGTACAGCTGACCCCACTCCCGGAAAGACGATTGCAGATGCATGGTATACTCCCGTTGCAGCTGCGCCTGTTGGACATTCATCTCGGCCACTTTGTCGGAAAGAGCCGTAACCGCCTCCTGAAGGGAGGCATTCTCCTGCTCGAGCTCCAGGCTTTTCTCGCGGTCCTGTTCATGTTTACGCTTAACCTGAAGAATTGCAACAATCGCTGCTGTCAACAGAAGCAATACCACAAAGCCCCAGATCAGCCAGTGATTGACCAGCTTGCGCCGGGCTGCTGTTTCTGACTCCCGGTTCACTTCCTCCAAGAAGTCTTTTTGGGCTTTGATGGCAGACTGTCTGAAAGCTTTCTTAACGTTTTCATTTTGGATGTCAGATGCCGCCTTTTGAAGAAGAAATGCAGATAAATAATCTCCCGAATAGGCATCGGCCATGCTTTTCCAGTAGTCATAAACATATAATTGGGAACTGTTTTTATTATTTTCAAGTTGTCGGAAAAGTTGTTCAGCTCGTTTTGTGTTCCCAATTCGCATCAATGCGTAGGCATAAGCACCCCAGAGATTTCTGTTTTTTAAGGAACCCGTAGAAGAGAGGGCCTCTTCGAAAAGACGAATAGCCATTTCATAATCTTTATCTTGCGTCACACAACTCAGTGCGTAACTACTCAGAAGATCGGACCGAAGATTGGGATGAACTTGACTGCCATCTATCAATAAACAGAATAAGGAATCTGCTTCTGCATTCATTCCCAGATTATAATATTCATGTGCGATACCGAGAAGAGCCGCATTCGCATTCAGCGTGTCTTTTGATTCTACAAAAAGGGAATAGGATCGCTCTGAGTATTTGAGCGCCTCTTCATGAAGATGCGCTTGACTGTAAATAGAGGCTAAAGACTGGAAAATCAGTCCCTTGAAATAAAAGTCATCAGATCTTTCTGCATATCGTTCCGCCTTCATGAAAGAAATACTTGCCTCCTGGCGATCCCCAGCGTTCTGTTGAATCCTTCCTAGATAATACCAAGCCTTCGCTCGGCGGATGCCAGATGGATGCCGGTCATAGTATTCCACCGCCGGCATCACCACATTCACATCGGTCGTGTCGATCCAGTTCTTGTCGAGGGTCATGGCGTGGAGCAGCGCGTAGTGGGCGCGGAGACTGCGAGTGGTGAGCGTAGTCGTGTCAATGGCGCGGATCGTGGCCAGGGCGCTGTCGGGACGCTGCTGGATGTAAGTTTCTACGTCATTGAGTATCGCCGCAGCGTTGCGACTTGCGCAGGAGGCGAGCAAAAGAGCAGCCACCGAAATCGATATGAGAGATAAATAATGACGGAGCATAACATTTTAAACGCAGGAGCATTTCAAGTTTTAATCCGCCTTCTGCGTAATAGAAAACCAGCCGAAACCTGAAGGATGAGAGAGAGTATCTGATATTGCCGCAGCTATTACCGGGCGTGTCATTCCGGTCTCATTTTTCGTAAACAGGAAAGTATAGCGAACCTCTCGATCGCTGATTCTTTTCCTACCTTCGTAACTAACGAATGGGGCATCGAAGTTTATAGTTTCGAAGAAGAAATCATTCAGAATACGATTGCTTGGAGTTCCGTTAACCAGTGTATCAAGATAATAAGCCGTCACTTCAACAATCCCGCCTTCTTTACCAATGGAAATGCTACGCTTTGGAGAAACAAAAATGCTTTCTAGCGTAGCTCCTTGACGTACGAAGTATGTAGTGTCAACCGTCTTAAACACCAATTCACGATCTTCTTCTCTGTTTTCAATCTCTGAACAATCACACAATAACAAGGCAAACAGAAGGAATACAATTATTTTTTTCATACCCTTTAAATTGCTTTCTTTATTAATTTCTTACCTCCATCGAACGAGCCTTGAAAACGAGGCGCGCACCATTGTCAGCTTCGAAGCGGATAGTCCAGTTGCCGGTGAGTTTATCGCCGTTGCAGAGATGAGAATCATAACCGAAGGGGTACATATCCCTTCTCAGTCTTGTATCAAAATAGAACTTCCCGGACTGGCCCTGGGAGCCCACATAATCTACCCCGCGATAGGTTTTTGTACACACAACCCTACCCGGGAAACCTTTGGCAGAAAAGACCACCTGATTCTTGCTGACCTTGCACGGCATCTTGTCAAAAGTAAACCGGACACGGACACTTTCAAGACCGTCGAATTGTTCACCGTCCACTGCCGTCCAAAAATTCAGGGCGGCCGTAACCTCGGAAGCCGAGGACGAATTAAGCGTAAGAACCCCTTCCGTGGAGAACACGAAATCCTCATAAGTATTCTCCGCTACATCCCAACGCGGAATATCTATTTCCTGACACGCCACGGCTCCCATAAGAAGCGCCAGCGACAGTAAAACGAGGAATAATATCCTTTTCATAATGACAAATTATTTAATGCGTGTGTTTGATACAAAGATGCGCAAAGATTGCCAGATGTTGCGTTTCCGGGCTGCAAATTCTTCTTACAAAGCGGGTTTTGGGTGATTTTGTAGTATGCTGATAATCACGTGGTTATAAAGTAGCGGGATGATGTTTAAGAAAAAAATCTAACACGACATAATTAAGGGCTCGACACTCGGCTTGTAATCGACTGAATATCAAACTATTAATAAAATCTTGCCATTCAGCCTTCAAATACGGGCTTGAAAGGTATTTCCACAGAATGAAAAATGTGGCTGGATTTCCATTCTGTGGCCGCATCCTGCCTTCTTTTGCCGCGACGACATGCTGAGTGCCCCTACATTGTCGTCGCGTAGCAATTTCGGGCATTTTCACCCCGAACACGGCCGCGACGACATCGTGAGCCAATCCACAGTGTCGTCGCGTCGAAACTAGAAGCAAATGGTCGCCGTTTTCTCATTGCTCTTTACTCTTTGACGTTTTCTTGGAGTAAAGATACCATCCATTCCCCATTGGACAAAAATAAGCATCATTGATGAATCCATCAGGTCTAATCCTCTTTAGAATTATAAAATTCTTCCCTTCTAATCTCACATCGTATTCTGTTACTTGAACTAATTGTAATCCAGTATTTGTTATGAAATATGCGAGTTGACAAAAAATAGCATAATCCGCTTCAGGATAGCATTGATCCCATACCCCTGAAATCTTAAGATCATTTAATGAATAATAACTATTCTTATGTGATCCTTCTATGGAAGGAGCTACTACTACAATAGAATCTTTTTTAAAAAAGAGAATTTTGTCAAATGTGACTCCATGTTCATAACACGCTAAATAATATCCTGCACCTTCCCGATAAGAAACACTCCAATCAATCCAATCCGTAAAGGGATAGGACCCATAATCTGCAATAATCTGTCTTTCATCAGGTTCTCTTCTTTGCCCAGAATGGTTACAACCAGAAACGACAAGAATAAAAAGAAAACCGAAAACAATTAAAAAACAGCGGTCAGTCATATTGTTTACTGGTTAGAAATAATCATTATTTCCTTTTAAAATCAATTTCACGGAGAGCACAGCTAACCATATAATGCTCAAATCCATACTCAAAACAGATACCAGGTTTCTTGTCATTAGCCACTGACTGTCTCCCGAACTGAATGTCATGGTAGCAAAAAGGGAAACTATAATCAGGGGATAAATACCCAATATCGCCAAGCATAAGTAGACAACAGCAACGCTTTTTTCCGCCTTACTGGGGTTGAAATGAATGCGGATCAAACGACAGATACAGGTAGCCAACGCTGATAACAGACTGACAAATATAAACAGTCCCAGAACGCATTCAACGAAATCAAAGGGGCGGCTAAAGAGATCTTTAGCCAAATCCCATGCAAAACCTCCGGCAAAAAAGAAACAGACCAGACCGATGATCAGGACACAAACGATATCAAGGAATTTTTGTCGAGTCTTCATTTATCGATTCATTTCCAAATATCGAGACAGAAAAACATTATAAACTGAATACGACGTATCGTCATCGGTAGTCGTTACCAGCACCAGTTCTTTGTCCATCAGTGCCTTTATGTTTCTCAATGCGGTCGGGCCGGAAGAGATCTTGTACTTGGACAGGAAAGCGGAGGAGGTAATTTGCGAGACGCTTCCTTCCTTGGCAAGAGCTTCCAGCATTTTCCATTGGGAGCGGGTAACCAGCCGGCGGATTTCCTGAAAACGGTCTCGTTCAGAATCAAGGATGGACTGGATGGCGGTCACTATATCATTCCGGACGATGACATTTCCGGAAAGGGAGAACACTTCATTACACAACCGTTGCGTATAGTAAGTATGGTCTTTCGTCCATTCGATGATAAAGCGGATGGAATCATCGTCGATGGTCTTTCCCGCCGATTCGAATTTCTCCTTGATGAAAGCCGAATAAACCGGAACAGGCAACTTGGAAAGATAGGAGAAGGAAGTACTCTCGTAGAATGGCTTCTTGGCATTCGTAAACATATCGGTCATCGTATGCTTCTTGCTGCCACAATAGATGAAACGGACATTATGCAGATGCTGGATATGCTTCCTGAGAACCGCTTCCATATTGACATCGTTGTATTCCCTGATTTGCTGGAACTCGTCTATGGCCAGCACGACTTTCTGCGGATAACGCTCAAGATAGTCCATTACTTCTTTGAGCGTACTCTGCTTTTGACTGTCGTCAGCGAAAGTAAACGATACTTGGGGAGAACCGGTCAGCGGGTCGATGCCAAGCAGGGGACGGACACTCTTCAATGTCTTGAAAAAAGCCGTGATCTTCTGTTGTTTTTCGAGCTTGCTGACAACGGCATCTGAGATGACCTTGATGAACTCCTCCAAAGAAAGGGTGTCGCTGATGTCGCAATAGATGGTTTCATAGGGCAGTTTTCTCGCCATCATCTCGTCAAATACCCGAAATATGAGACCGGTCTTTCCCAACCTTCGGGGAGAGATGAGCGTGGTGTTCCGCCCGTTAGTGATATTGCGGATGATTTCCTCCGTTTCTTTCTCTCTGTCGCAGAAGTATGCCTTTGATTGATAAGGCTCCAGGATAAAGGGGTTTTCAAGCATAGCCACGTCTTTTCCGCAAAGATAATTAACAAAATGTTAATAACAAAATGTTAATTGCTTTTTTTACGATCCCGCCGCTCCGCGCCTCCGAAACCAGGTTTCCGTCAACCAGGCGCAAGCCGAACCCGCGCTTGGTATCTTAAGGCGGAGTCGGCCTGCAGGCCCTGCAAGTCTTGTAGGCCTATCGGCTTACGAATAACTGGATATAATCAATCAGAATATACAACACCAGCTTTATTGAAAGAACCGTCTTCGTTAAAACAGATATCTAAAGCATACATTGCAAGGCCGATAAGTGCACCAGACTTCAGATAGTAGAAAAGGTATGTTTCTCCGGGATGATAATTTCCGAGGGAATCATTACCAAGCATATCAATAGTTTCCTCAATGGACGGCTTTTCTTTGTTCAACTTCTCAATAAGTGAATCAGACATGTAATACCTTATCTTCTTAACGGGATCGTGCTTCCATACCCGTTGATTGAAAGGTATTTGTCGGCCGAAAGTGGGAGTAATTGAATGAACGATGCAGATTACTCCTATCAACCCTAGGAAAGCCCAGATATATTTCCTAATTCGATGCTTCATCTGTCAGATCTATCCGATTTTCTTATTACAGGCCTCTGGAAGGGGCTATTTATGCAAATATCAAAAAAATAAATGATATAAAAAACTATCCCCGGTTTCTAGTACAACCAGTTGAAACCTACTGATTCAGTTGCCGCCGGGAAGCCCAGCAGTGGGAGTCCAAGTCAAACCAGAGTTCATCGCCTTTCTGCATATAAAACCGGTTGGGGCTATAAATCGTGAATGAATCGAAGTCCCTTTCATCATTTTTGATGTAATACTTTGGGGCAACATCTCCGTCGAAAACGATGATACCGTACGGAGAAATCGTGGAAAGCAACTTGACCTTTATCTTGGGCTCCAAATAGTACCCATCGATGGCAATGTCTGTAATCCTTCCCCTGGGCAATGGTTTGCAGCTATCGGCATCAAGATAGGTATCTTCCTCCTCCAATGTTGAGCATCCGTAAGGAAATTGGAAATACACGATTTTTCCTTTTGCAAACCCGTCTTTCCTCATTTTTTTCTTTGTCTCGGCAATCTGTTTTTTTCTCCTCTCCAATTGTTCTTGGGGCAAGTTGTCTTCATTGACAATAGTGGGGTCGGAATCAAAATCAGGTACTATCAATTCTTCCGGGGAATACGTCATCCCTTTGAGTTTTGTCTCGTAATATGCTTTGAGAATCAGGTAGGACATATAGTCGGGATTGAAAACCTTCCTGTCGTTGAAATACTTTTGGAGACGGGAACCACCCCAGAATCCCCACATCGCTCTTATCCCAGACCCCAGACCTAAATCATTGCAAAAATCCTCCAATGAAAGGGAATCGGCAACATATCGTTTATATTCTGCACTCAAGAGGGCATCCAGAGAATCAATCGCTTCGTCAATGTCTTTAGGAATATAGATCCCGTCAATTCTCTCAACGAGATATCGATAGTCACGCTCGTATGAGACCTTCTTCTGCGCCGCTGATGAAAGGCAAAGAAGAAGTATCACGATGATACAGGTCGTTATTTTCCTTGTCATAGTCACATTACTTTTGGGGTGATGTTATGATTATTCCACGCCTTATGAAAGCGATATGAAATAACGAAGCATAATAGAACCCGGTCTTGACAGGTAAAGATATTAAAACGGCATAAGATTTCCAACAATATCAACAGAGCTAACCTTGAACAAGTGTCGGGTCCCGTCATCTGCCTCAAAGTGGATCGTCCAGTCACCGGTGAGCTTATCCCCTTCACAAAGGCGGGATTCCTCTCCGAATTGATTCATGATTCTGCCCAGCTTCACATCGAAGATGTATTTGCCTGACAATCTCTCTGATGCCACTTTAGTGACAGTAATATTTGGATGATAATAATACTCGGTACAAGTAATGGAACCGGGGAGGTTGTCAGCATATAAATGTGCTTTATTCTTATTGATGCGACAAGACATATCGTCAAGGTCGAAAAACATCTTGGCGTGCGTCAAAATAAGATCTCCTTCTGATCTGCCTATTTCTTCTGCCTGAAGACACATTCTCAGCGATACCTTAGCGCCAGATACTGATTTCAGAGAAAGCTCACCTTCTCTGGAAAAGACAACTTCAGTCCCTTGTTCCACTTTAAAATAGTTCTCCGGGACATCCCAACGCGGGACATCTATTTCCTGGCAAGCAGCAGCGCCAATGAGAAGCGCCAGCGTAATGATCAAATGAGTTTTCATGACAATGATCAATTATTCGGTAAAACAAGGAACGACTTATCAGAACATGAATCCGAGCCGGATGAAAAGGGAGTGATGGATGGAGGTCGTCAGCAATTCCTTGCCATTGGACATATGGATCGCTTCTGAAAAAGCAGGATCCCAATAGCTTTTCAACGACCGCTCATAGCCGATTTTCAATGCAATGAAACGCAATTTCATCGAGAGGCCGGCTTGCCAGCCGAACAATGTGGGACAGATGGCCGAGTCGATCTGTTCATCGCTTGTGGTCTCGCGGATGATGTGGATTGGTACCTTATCACCCTGATCGTCGGCAACCCTGATACCGAAGCACGGTCCGGTAAAAGCCGAAACACGAAATCCTTTTGGCGTATCAATGAAACGATAGCCTACATTCCCTTCGATCTGCGCATAATTTACACGCGCGTCTGCTCCTTTCGTATTAAATCCGGCACCTCCAGTAAAATCCCATCGAGACATGGGAAAGGTATAGTCCACTCCGGCATTCGCGAGACGCCACTGGTAGAATAGTTGCGGGTCATTTGTATTGCCCGAATAATTGATACCATACCAGACAGTCCAGCGCTGCGCTGCCGCTGGTGAGACAACGCTTATCAATAATAGCAAGAACAGTATTTTTTTCATAGGGACTATTGTGTTTCATTCATTCTGTGGAGTTCAACCTCTTGATAAACAATGACTTCCTAAAATCAGCCCTCCTCTCACAAAGGTGGGCTGTTTCTCGCATTTGGCTGAATATCACCCGCTTACGCTCCACGCCACCTTCTGTTAAGTACTTCCTTACCGCCTTCTAGTATAAAAAACGTTGCCTGAAATGACATGATTGAACAGCAGCTTTATCCTGTCACCATTATCCAATTTCAAATCCACCCGAACAGGACCTGGGGACACATCCTCTGTCAAATGAGCAGATCCTCTGAAATGAGCTTTGGCAATTTGGTGCGAAAAAATGTATGTATAATCTCTACTTACGATTGATATGAAAAAAATATGAACGGTAGATCGGGCCGAAAAGGTCAATCGATTGTTTTCGATTTTACAAACATCTTTCGGAATGCCCAACAAGATACAATAATCTCCAGAATCTCTCCTTTCGTTGGCGGATATCAAACAGGATAATTCAACTAACTCTTCCCCTGAAGCATAGGAATGAAGAATGTCCGGATAGTATTCAGAAAAGAAACAGCTGTCGCTGAAATGAAGATCACAAGCGGCATCTTCTTTAAAATACATGCCGGAAACAGCCGTCTCCTCCTCTTGTAATTCAAAAACACTGCAAGAAGACAAGGCCAGCAATAAGATCTGCATCACCAGGATGCACAATGGTTGTTTTTTCATCTCTGAAGGTTACGTGATGGTTGTATATTCTAGATGCAATTGACCCATAAAACGTTGCGTCATAGGTTAATCAGAACGTGAATCCCAGCCGGATGAAGAGGGATTGGGGTCTGGTTGTCATAAAGACCCTTCGTCCATCGGCATAGAAGGTCTCTGTGGTAACTTGTTCATTATAAAAGCTGGTCAGGGCCTGTTCATAGCCGATCTTCAGGGCAATGAAGTTGAACTTCATCAACAGGCCGGCCTGCCAACCGAATAATGTGGGATTAGTTGCATCGTAATTCGGAACCCAATTAAGAAAATTAATCTTACACGGCAAAATCGAGGACTCGACAATTAACCCGTAAGCGACTGACTATCATACAATTAATAAATAATCGCCTTTCGGCCTTCTAATACGGGCTTGTAAGGTATTTCCACAGAATGAAAATTCAGCCTCTATTTTCCATTCTGTGGCCGGAAATCGCTTGTATTTGCTCGATTCGGGGCCACAGAATGGATTCTGGCCCCGAATCTTCATTCTATGGCCGTGCCGCCGGCCGGGCAGACCCGGAACAGACAATCAGCTAGGCGGGCAGCAGGGAGATGGCGGCGACACTGCGTGTAGCTGGGGTAATTTTGAAGCGGTCGTCGATGCGGCGGCCGGCGATGGCGACGATGATTTCGTCGCCATTCTCGTTGGTGGTGGTGACGACCACTTCGCGGCGTTTCTGCTCCACGTCGAGCTTGAGGTCGGTAAAGAAGTCGCTGAGGAGTTTGGTGCCGCGGTGCATGCCGAAGGGGCGGAAGCGGTCTCCTTCGCGCGGGGCGCGGGCGGCGAGGGGGAGGCGGACCTTGTCGGCGTCGATGAAAAGGACGTCGTCGGGTTTCTGTTTCGGGTCGAAGCCCGGCGTTACGGTGAATGTGCGGACGTCAAGGCGGAACGTCAGGTCGTCCGGGGCGGCGGCGGCCAAGGGATAGACGCGCAGTTCATTGCGGTCCTTGACCAGGCGATGGGTCGGCGAGAGGAATTCCTTACCGCTCAGGGCTTCCAGCGAGCGCTCGATCTGATCGAGCTGGTCGGGGTTGAAGCCGTAGCCTTCCAGCAGTCGGTAGAGCCACCAGCCTGTCTGCCCTTTGCGCAGCAAGGCGGGGATGTCGATGGCCAGCACGGCGTCCTGCCCGTGGCTGACGCTGTCGCGGGAGACGCTGTCGCGGCAGAGGCCGTCGCGGCCCTCGGCAAAGACCTGGTCGAGCAGTTGCTCCATCTGACCGAAGTGCCGCATTTCCGTGCGGAAGGTCTCGAGGAACGAGGGATTGATCCGGGCCAGTTCGGGGAACACTTCGTGCCGGATGCGGTTGCGAGGGATGGAGATGTCGGCATTGGTCGCGTCAATGCGGAATTCGACGCCGACGCGGACGGCATGGGCTTCGATCTCGCGGCGGGAGAAGTTCAGCAGGGGGCGGATCAGCGTCACGTCTTCCGCGCCTGGCAGCGGGACGGATGCCCGGATGCCGGACATTCCGCGCATGCCCGTGCCGCGCAGCAAGTGCAGCAGCAGCGTCTCGGCACTGTCGTCGAGATTGTGGGCTACGGCCAGGTGCGTGAAGCCCTGTTCGCGGCACAGCTGCGCGAACCACTCGTAGCGGAGTTCGCGTGCGGCCATTTCCACGGACAGGCCGTGGTCGGCGGCATACGCGGCGGCATCGGCTTCCTGCCGGAAGAACGGCACGTCGTGTGCGCCGCACCACGCAGCCACCAGGGCCTCATCGCCGTCGCTGTCGGCACCCCGCAGCTGAAAATTGACGTGCGCCACGGCCAAGGGGAGCCGTAGCGCACTGTGCTGGAAAAGGTCCGCCATCGTCATCGAATCGACGCCGCCGCTCACGGCCAGCAGCACCCGGGCATCCGGGCATCCGTCCGTAAGCTGCGCCAACGCGCTGTCGAAGCGGTCCTGCATCAAAAACTATTTCTTCTTCTCGCCGAAGGTGTAGGTGAATCCGATGGAGAAGAGCTCCTTGAACTGGATGCCCTTGCCGTCGTAGTACTCGTCCTTCGTACCCTTGCGGAGCTTCGGGACCAGCACATTGTCGTCGTAGATCATGTTGGTGCGGAGCGTCACCGAGAAGAACTTCGTGATCTTGGCTTCGGCGTTGACATCCCAGAGCACCTTGATGTTCTGCGGTTTGTTGAGATAGTCGGAGAAGAGGACCAGCGAAGTGCCCACCTTGAAATCCTGCACCTCCAGTTTGGCGTCCACCTTCAGCTGGGCACCGAGTTCAAACCGGGCGAACTGGTCTTCGGCATTGCCGTAACGCGTACGGAGTTCCTGGGGCTTGACCATCGTGACTTTGCCCGTCAACGGGGCGAAGTTGATGGAGATGTTGGGGGTCGGCGTATAATCGATACCAAGACCTAGCGAAGTATAGGCAGGGGCGAAGAAATCCGACACCAGCTCGACATCGCCTTTATAGCCCGGCGCGAACTGGGTCCGGAAGTTGAAGACGGCCGAAAGATAGAACTTCTCAGCGGCCTTGTAGCCCAGCTTGCTGTCGAAAATCAGTCGGTCGTCACTCTTCTTGAAACCGGTCTCGAAGCTCTCGATGAAGCCGTAACCGGCCTGCAATTCATTGGCCCAAAGGATCTTTCCCTTGGTCAGGTTGGCATATAGGTCGGCATAGGTATTGAGGGTCAGCTGCCCGGCGCCGCCCGCCGCCCACTGCATCAGGGACAGCTGGGAGAAACCGATGGTCGTGGCGATTCCCTTGTTCCATTCCGCCTTGGGTGCTTCTTCCGCGGCAGGAGCCGCTTCCTGGGCAAAGAGGGAAAGGGTGGCAAAAATGGCACAAACGGCCAGGAATAGTCTTTTCATGATATGTCAGATTAATAAGCTCTTGCAAAAATGACCCTGCGCTGCGAAGGTCTGCCGCTGTAGACGCACTTGCCCTCTTCCTCGCATACGCACGAGTCGATGGGGATGCAGCGGATCGTAGCCTTGGTCAGGTCCTTGATCTTCTCTTCGGTTTCGGGCGTGCCGTCCCAGTGGCAGAGCAGGAAGCCGCCCTTTTCGATCTCGACCAGGAACTCTTCCCAGGTATCGACCTTTCGGATATTCGCATCGCGGAAAGCCAGGGCCTTGGCGTACAGGTTCTTCTGGATTTCGTCCATCAGGGCGGCCACATGGTCGGCGAGGCCTTCCTGCGAGATATTTTCCTTGGTGGAGGTGTCGCGGCGGGCCAGCTCCACGTGGCCGCCTTCGAGGTCGCGCGGACCGATGACCACGCGCACCGGCACACCCTTGAGCTCCCATTCTGCGAACTTGAAGCCCGGGCGGAGATTGTCGCGGTCGTCGATCTTGACGCTCAACCCCTTAGCTTCGAATTCGGCCTTGAGTTCCTGCATCCGCGCCAGGATTGCCTCCCGCTCCTCGTCTTTCTTGTAGATCGGCACCATCACGACCTGGATCGGGGCGAGGGCCGGCGGCAGCACGAGACCGTTGTTGTCGCTGTGGCACATGATCAGGGCGCCCATCAGGCGGGTCGAGACGCCCCAGGAGGTGGCCCACACATACTCGAGTTTGCCTTCCTTGTTGGCAAACTGCACATCGAAGGCCTTGGCGAAATTCTGGCCCAGGAAGTGCGAGGTGCCGGCCTGCAGGGCCTTGCCGTCCTGCATCATGGCTTCGATGCTGTAGGTATCCAGGGCGCCGGCAAAGCGCTCGGTCTCGGACTTATGGCCGATGATCACGGGCATCGCCATGAACTCGCGGGCAAACTTCGCATACACGTTCACCATCTTCTGCGCTTCGGCCACGGCCTCGTCGTAGGTTGCGTGGGCCGTATGGCCTTCCTGCCAGAGGAATTCGGCCGTGCGGAGGAACAGGCGCGTGCGCATCTCCCAACGTACCACGTTCGCCCACTGGTTGCACAGGATCGGCAGGTCGCGCCACGACTTGATCCAGTTTTTATAGGTGTTCCAGATGATGGTCTCGGAAGTGGGGCGGACGATGAGTTCCTCTTCAAGTTTGGCGTCGGGATCGACCACCACGCCCTTGCCGTCCGGCGCCACCTTGAGGCGATGGTGCGTCACCACGGCGCACTCCTTGGCGAAGCCCTCCACGTGCTCGGCCTCGCGGCTGAGGAACGATTTGGGGATGAACAGCGGGAAATAGGCGTTCACGTGGCCCGTCTCCTTGAACATCCGGTCGAGCTCATGCTGCATCTTTTCCCAGATGGCGTAGCCATAAGGTTTGATAACCATGCAGCCGCGCACGGCGGACTGCTCGGCCAAATCGGCCTTTACCACCAGATTGTTGTACCACTGCGAATAATTGTCTTCCCGGTTCGTGACCTCCTTGTTCGAAACCTCTGCCATAACTTTTTTATTGGTATAAAAATTGATATATTTGCGTAAATTAAACGTCGGGCCCTGTTTGGTGTCCAATACGTGAAGCGCAAAAATACAAAAATAAACTTACACAGGAGGTAAAAATGAAAAACAAACGATTCGGATTCCTCGTAATCCTTGCTTTTGCGGCACTTGCCAGCTCTTGTGGTACGTCGGGGTACTACTCCTCATCGGTGTACGACGACGGGATTTATTATCGCCCTACTGCCCAGTCGCGCGCCAAGATGGTCGCCGAGCAGCAGGCCCAGCGTGAACAGCAGCGGCAGCGTCAATACGATCAATATCTTGCAAAAGACGAGGACGGAAATCTCTACGTGGTGACGGAACTTCTGGACGGCGAGACCTATGAATCGCGGCTCCACAAGTTCGACAGTCCCTGGTACACCAACTCCATCTGGTACGGTGGCTGGTACTCTCCCTGGTACAATCCCTGGTGGTACTCCTACCCTTACTACGGCAACAGCTGGACCTGGGGTTACGCCTGGCTCGACAGCTACTACGGATGGGGATATCCCTACTATTACGGACGCTACAACCCGTATTACTACAGCTGGGGCGGCTGGTATGATCCCTGGTACTGGGGCGCCGGCTACGCAGGCTGGTACGGTCTCGAACGCTGGGCCTACCGGTATGGTCCCCGCGACTACTGGTATCACCACGGTCACGTAGGTCCGGGTCCGGGCCCCAGCAAGCACGGACACAACGTAGTCTACACCCCGCGCAACAGCGCAACCGGCAGCGGCATGTACCGCACTACCGGGACCTCGGGAAGCCGTGGCATGTACTCCACCCGTCGCACCAGTTCCGGCGGTACCGTGAGCACCCGCACCTCTACCGGAACGGTCCGCAGCAATACCGGCAGCAGGCCTACCCGTACCGGCGCCAGCGGCGGTGGCAGCTACTCCCGCTCGAGCGGTGGCTATAGCGGCAGCACCGGCGGCGGCTACAGTGGCTCGAGCAGCTCCGGCGGCTTCAGCGGCGGCTCTTCCGGCGGCGGACGCAGCGTGAGCGGCGGCAGCCACAGCGGCGGCGGCAGACGCTAACCCATTCCCACAACCCTCTTAAAATTTGAACAAGCCATGAAAAAGATAGCAACGCTCTTCCTGTCCTTGTGCCTGGCGGCCGGTCTCTTCGCACAGACCGCGAACGACGCCCTCGGCATCGCACAGGAATATACTGAAGGTACCGCACGCTCGATGGCCATGGGTAATGCCTTCACAGCTCTTGGCGGCGATCTGGGCGCCATCGGCATCAACCCGGCCAGCTCCGGCGTGATGCGCTACTCGCAGCTCACCTTCACGCCTTCGATAACCACGACCCAGCACAACACGGACTACCTGGGCAGAAGCGCCTCGACGAGGAATACCGGGATGACCATCTCGAACTTCGGCACCGTGCTGAGCTTCGATACCGGACGCTACGACGGCCTGCTGAACTACAACTTCGGCTTCGTATACAACAAGTCGAACAGTTTCCGTTCGGCCCTGCGCGCCGAAGGTACGACCGACAACTCCTCGATGCTGAGTTCCATCGCCGCCGGCCTGGAAGGCATCGAATGGGAGACGATCGACCTGGAGAAGACCAGCAATCCCTACACTTCCACCTATGCCTCCTGGCCCGGCATCCTGGCCTGGAACACCTACGTGCTGGCGCCGCTGTCCTTCCTGGGCGGCAAGTACGCCGACGTGAATGATTCCTACATGGCATCGACGGAAAACTACAACGAGCTCACCGACGAACTGAGCATCGGCGGTCCCCTCAACCAGCGTTTCAACCGCAAGACCCGCGGCAGCAACGAGGAATACGCCCTGAACTTCGGCGGCAACTTCTCCGACTTCCTCTATTTCGGCATCAACGTGGACTTCCACACCATCAGCCAGACCACGGAAGAATACTATGAGGAGAAAGCCCAGAACCCGGACCACTTCCAGGACGGTTTCGTCTCGATGGACAACAGCTTCTGGCTCCACACGGCAGGAAGCGGCGTCAACTTCAAGTTCGGCGCCATCGTCACACCGTTCGCCGGCCTGCGCCTCGGCGCCACGGTGACCTCGCCGACCTGGTACAACCTCACCGACGAGTGGGACTACACGATGAACACCGCCTTCAACAACGGCAACACCTACACGGAATACTCCCCGACAGGCACCTATTCCTACAAGATCAAGACCCCGATGCGCTGGAGCGTAGGCGCCGCCTACACCTTCTGGAACAGAGGCCTGATCAGCGTGGACTATGAGGGCGTGAACTATGCGGGCACCCGCATCAGCGAGATCCGCGGCGGCGAAGGCAACTACACCCAGGAAAACCGCTACATCGAGCAGACCTTCACCAACGCGCATATCATCCGGGTTGGCGCCGAGATCCGCGCCACCGACTGGCTCTCGCTCCGCGGCGGTTTCCAGAACTACTCGCCGGCCGTCAAGGGAGGCGCCAGCCGCAAGGCCTACAGCGCCGGCCTGGGCTTCAACATCAGCCCGACCTTCTCGGTCGACCTTGCCTGGAGCCGTCTCGCCGGCACGGCCGACACCTTCCAGCTCTACGACGACTACTCCAGCGCCGTGACGGTTCCCACGGGCACCGACTGGCACAGCATGAGCAAAGCCGTCTGCACGCTGGCGATCAAATTCTGAGAAAAGCACCGGCGCCGGGGCCTTCGGCCGACAGCAGGTCGATGACCGACAAGTCCGGAATGAAACCGGCACCCGGTTCCCGGTTCACGAAAACCTGATAATAAGCCTGCTCGCAACCATATTCCGCGAGCAGGCTTCTTCCTTTGTATTTGGGCTGGATGACACTCCGGCCATCGAAGAGATGCCCGTCCGGAGCCGGAGATGACACGGCCTCGTAATCCTTGACAAAAGACTCCGTCAGGGAAACGGGGGTGGAAAGGCCGAGAAGTTCCAGCAGTTTTTCCAGCAGCTTCCCATTCAGGTCGAAGAGAAAGGCCGGCTTGCTTTCCAGGATGGGGACCAGTTCATCGGCATAGTAATCGTAGAAAGCAGATGCATTGTAGGCGGCTTCCAGGGCGCGGATATGGTGCTGGAGCCAGGGTTCGCTGTAATCGATGCGGATGTCACGGATGGGGCGGCTGCGGCGCTCTTCCTTCATCACCGGGATGGAAAGGTCCTCGGGACCAGCCGCCGAGAAGATCCGGCAGCGGCTGCGCCACGACTGTTTCTGATAGGCTTCGTGCTGCTCGATGAGCACCCTGTCGCTGTGGGCGATGGCAAAGAAATATGATACCGGCGGCAGATAAGCCGTCGTAAGTATGCTGCAGGAGAAGTGCGGAGCCGTCATCGGACGATGCCCCGCTTGGAAGTCTCGATGAAGCGCAGGATCTTGTCGCGATGTTCGCTCACTTCGAACAGTTCGGTCACCTGCCGGCAGGCATCCGACACGTTCAACCCGCTGTTGTAAATCAACTTGTAGATGGCGCTGATTTCGTTGATGGTCTCGATCGGGAAATTGCGGCGGCGCAGGCCGATCAGGTTGACGCCCTCGAAGACAGCCGGATTGCGGCCGGTGATCGCATAGGGCGGGACGTCCTTCGTAACCCCTGAAGCACCGCCCAGCATGGCGTGTTCGCCGATGTGGGAGAACTGGTGCACCATCGTTCCGCCGCCGACGATGGCCCAGTCGTCGACGTCCACTTCACCGGCAAAGCCGGAAAAGCTCGAGAAGACGCAATGGTCGCCGATGCGGCAGTCGTGGGCGATATGCACATACGACATGATCAGGCAGTCGGAGCCGACACGGGTCAGGAGTTTGCCGCTGGCTTCCGTGCCCCGGTTGATGGTGGCGCATTCCCGGATGGTGGTGCGGTCGCCCACCTCGACCCAGGTCTCTTCGCCGTGGAACTTCAGGTCCTGGGGAATGGCGCCGATTACGGCGCCGGGAAAGACCCTGCAGCCCCGGCCCAGCCGGACATAGTCGAAAATGGTCACGTTGGGGCCGATCCAGCAGTCGTCGCCGATCTCCACGTGCTGGGCGATGGTCGTAAAGGGAGAGATCGTCACACCCCGGCCGATCCGGGCCCCGGGATGGACATTGGTCATGTTATCGTTCATCATACAAATCCAAGAAACGTTTGAGTGCCTGGGTATTGACACGGTGGCCCGGCTTGTAGGCCGTTACCTTCCCCTGAATGGGACGGCCAGCCAGGCAGAAATCGCCGAGCAGGTCGAGGAGCTTGTGCCGGGCAAGTTCGTTTTCAAAATATGGTTTCTTTCCGCCCAGATAGCCTTTCGGTTCGTCGACTACCAGCGCGTTGTCAAGCGTCCCGCCTTTGATCAATCCCAGCTTGAGCAGGAATTCGACTTCCTGGAAGAAGCAGAAAGTCCGGCACGGAGCTATCTCCCGGGCATAGTTGTCGCCAGCCGTGAAGCCGGCTTGTTGAATGCCGACGACTTCTGAGCGGTAATCGATGGTTACTTCGAACGAAGGCGCAGCGGCGGGCTCAATGGTGATGCAGGAGTCGCTGCGTGTATCTTCATAGACGAAAGGCTCCTTCACAACCAGGACATCGCGCGGAACTTCCTGTTCCAAGAGTCCCACGGAGAGAAAGGCTTCGGCATAGGGCTTGGCACTGCCGTCAAGGATGGGCAGTTCCGGCGCATCGAGCTCCACGCGTGCATTATCCACGCCCATCCCGTAAAGTGCCGAGAGCAGATGCTCCGCCGTAACGACTTTCACGCCCTTGCCGGCGAGCGAGGTACTGCGGCGCGTCTGGCTCACATACGCTACGCGGGCCGGCAGCAGGGCGTCAGGGCCCAGGTCGGTCCGGTGGAAAAGGATGCCCGTACCTGCAGGCGCCGGCAGGACCTGCATCGTGACGGGTTTTCCGCCGTGAAGGCCTTTGCCCGAAAAAGAACAGGGAGCTTGTAGGGTATGCTGGTTCATCCTTTCTAAAAAAACTTATTGATCCGTGCCGCTCCGCTTGAAATGCGCGTAGGCACGCATATAGGTGCGATAATCCAGTGCAGGATAGCCCATCAGTTTCCGGCCGCTGGTGCGCACGTCGCCGATGATGCCGCTCTGGCCTGCCAGGACCGTTTTGTCGGCCACCGAGACGTGGCCGGCAATGCCGGACTGGCCGCCGATCGTGCAGTTCGCACCCACTTTGGCCGAACCTGCAATGCCGCTCAGGGCCGCCATCACGGTATCGTGCCCCACTTCGACATTGTGGGCCACCTGGCAGAGGTTGTCGATCTTGACGCCCTTGCGCACGATGGTAGAGCCCATTGTGGCGCGGTCGACCGTCGCGTTGGCGCCAATCTCCACGTCGTCTTCGAGCACCACGTTGCCAAGCTGGGGAATCTTGCGATAGCTGCCGTCTTCCTGCGGGGCGAAGCCGAAGCCGTCGGCGCCGATCACCACTCCGGGGTGCAGGATGCATCCGTCCCCGATCACGCAGTCGTGGCCGATGCGCACGCCCGGATAGAGGATACAGTTCTTCCCTACTTTCACGCGGGGGCCCAGATAGACCTGCGGGTAGATATATGTGCCCTTCCCTATCTTTGCGGAAAAGGCGATGGAGCGACGCAGGGAAAGCCTGGCACAGAGACGGTTACCGTGCTTGCGCGCAGCGCGCATCCGGTTGAAGAAGTCGAGCAGGACGGATACCGCCACATAGGCGTCGTTCACCCGGATAAGCGTGGCGGGTACCGCTTTTTTGGGTTCGAAAGACTTGTTGACCAGCAGGACGCTGGCTTTCGTATCGTAGATGTAATGCTCGTATTTGGGATTGGCCAGGAAACAGACATCTCCCCGCCGGGCCTGCTCGATGCGGGCAGGGCCCGTGACCACGGTCGCGGGGTCGCCCACAATCTCGCCGCCGAGAAGGTCTGCCAGTGTTTGCGCGCTTATTTCCATACTGTACTGCAAAAATAGAACTTTTAGCGCAAAAAATTTGCCATTTAATCTGATATTGCTAAATTTGCGGCGATTTGAGGGGACGCGAGGTCTCCTTTTTTTATGCAACTTAAGTCACTATGATCCTCAAACAGACCATCGAAGCCCTCGCACAGGAACACCTGCAGGGTACGGAGCTCTCCCTGGTGGAAGTCTCCGTCAGTGAAGACAACGACATCGAAGTGATCATCACCCGCGAAGGCGGCGGCGTGTCGATCGACGACTGCGTGGCGCTGAGCCGCTTCATCGAATCGCGCCTCGACCGCGACAAGGAAGATTTCTCGCTGATGGTAGGATCGGCCGGCATCTAGGACAGACGAACAAGAATAAAAAAACGATATACAATGGAAGTCAATCTGATCAGCACATTCGCTGAATTCAAGGAACTCAAGAACATCGACCGTCCCACGCTGATGAGCGTGCTGGAAGACATCTTCCGCACCCAGCTCGCCCGCATGTACGGCGATGCCGACAATTTCGATATCATCATTAACATCGACAAGGGAGACATCTCCATCATCCGCAACCGGAAGGTCGTCGAGACCGTCGAGGATCCCAACAAGGAGATCTCGCTCGAAGAGGTCCAGAAGATCGACGACTCCTACGAGATCGGCGAGGAGTATCCCGAAGAGGTCCCGATGTCGAGCTTCGGCCGCCGCGGCATCCTCAACCTGCGGCAGAACCTTTCCAGCCGCATCACCGACATCGAGAAAGGCAATCTCTACAAGAAATACGTGGACAAGGTGGGCGACATCCTGGTGGGTGAAGTCTATCAGGCCTGGAAGAAGGAAGTGCTGGTGATGGACGAAGACGGCAACGAGCTGGTCCTGCCCAAGAGCGAGCAGATCCCTTCCGATTTCTTCCGCAAGGGCGACACCGTCAAGGCCGTCATCCTCAGCGTGGAGATGCGCAACAGTTCACCGGTGATCACGCTTTCGCGCACTTCGAACCTCTTCCTCGAAAGACTCTTCGAACAGGAGGTCCCTGAAATCTTCGACGGCCTGATCACCATCAAGAAGGTGGTCCGCATGCCCGGCGAGCGCGCCAAGGTGGCCGTAGAGTCCTACGACGAGCGCATCGATCCGGTCGGCGCCTGCGTCGGCGTGAAAGGCTCGCGTATCCACGGCATCGTCCGCGAACTGCGCAACGAAAACATCGACATCATCAACTGGACGACCAATACCCAGCTGCTGGTCCAGCGTGCGCTTTCGCCGGCCAAGATCTCGTCGATCCGCATCGACGAAGAGAGCAAGAGCATCCACATCGACCTGGAAGCCAGCGAACTGGCTCTGGCCATCGGTCGTGGCGGCAGCAACATCCTGCTGGCCGAACAGCTCTCGGGCTACAAGATCGACGTCTACCGCCTGGGCGACCAGCAGCAGGAAGACGAAGAAGACGTGCTGCTCGACGACTTCGCCGACGAAATCGACGACTGGATCATCGAGTCCCTCAAGAAGATCGGCTGCGACACGGCCAAGAGCGTGCTCGCCCTTTCGACCGAGGAGGTGATGCAGCGCGCCGACCTCGAAGAGGAGACCGTCCAGGATGTGCAGCGCATCCTCAGGGCAGAGTTCGAAAACTAAAAAAACATAAACGGGAGAAGCAAGTATGGCAGAAGGAACAATCAGAATCAACAAGGTACTCAAGGATTTCAACATCGGTCTTTCGACCCTGACCGACTTTCTCAAGAAGAAGGGCATCCAGGACGAGCTGACGCTCACCTCGAAGATCTCGGAAGATGTCTTCGCGATGGTCGCCAAGGAATTCGGCAAGGAGCAGCTCATCAAGGAGCAGTCGCGCAAAGTAGCCATCAAAGTCAAGGAAATCACCGAGATGGAGAACAGCCGCACCGCCGTCGAGGAAGAAGAGCCGGTCAAGGAAGTCATCATCAAGACCAACGTGTTCACGGAGCAGAAGAAGGTGGAGACTCCCGCACCGGAAGCCGCTCCCAAGCCCGTCGTCGAGAAGCCGGCCAAGACCGAGCCGGAAGAGAAGGTTCCTTCCCAGCCCAAGGGCGATCTGAAGATCGTCGGTCACATCGACCTGACGCCCAAGAAGAAAGCTCAGCCCGAAGCCCCGAAGAAAGAGGTTCCCGAAAAGAAAGCCGAAGAGCCGAAGGCTGCAGCACCGGCACCTGCCGTCAAGCCGCAGCCTGTCACACCCAAGCCCAAGGAAGAGAAACCCGAGAAGCACGAAGATCGTCCCGTGGTGGAACACATCGAGACGCGCGTCGAAAAGCTCGCCGGTCCCAAGACCGTGGGTGTGATCGACCTGTCCCAGTTCGAGAAGAAGCCTTCCTCCTCCGAACACGGCAAGAAAGACAAGAACAAGCGCGAACGCATCCACAAAGGTGCCTCCAAGGTCGATATCAGCAATCCGAAGAACAGCGTGCCTGCACGTTCCGGCGCCAAGGACAGCGCCGCCAAGGAAAGCGCCCGCGGCAAGGGGGCCAAGAAGGGTGACCGTTTCAAGGCCGTCCGTCCCGAATTCGACAGCGACGAGATCCAGAAGCAGATCAAGGAGACTTACGCCCGCATGACCGAAGGTCACGGCAAGACCAAGACCTCGAAGCACCGCCGCGAGAAACGCGAAGAGATCTCCCAGAAGATGCAGGAAGAGCAGGAGCGCCAGGAACTCACCAGCAACGTGCTCAAGGTTACGGAATTCGTGACCGTCAACGAACTGGCCATCCTGATGAACAACACCCCGGTGACCAAGGTCATCGAGGCCTGTATGAACCTCGGTCTGATGGTGTCCATCAACCAGCGTCTCGACGCCGAAGCCCTCGTGCTGGTAGCCGAAGAGTTCGGCTACAAGATCGAATTCGTCACCGCCGAGATCCAGGGCGCCATCGCCCAGGAAGAAGACAAGGAGGAGGACCTCCTTCCGCGTCCGCCGATCGTCACCGTGATGGGTCACGTCGACCACGGTAAGACCTCGCTGCTCGACTACATCCGCAAGACCAACGTGATCGCCGGCGAGGCCGGTGGTATCACGCAGCACATCGGCGCCTACAACGTCGCCCTCCCCGACGGTCGTCACATCACCTTCCTCGATACCCCGGGTCACGAGGCCTTCACGGCCATGCGTGCCCGCGGCGCCAAGGTCACCGACCTGGCCATCATCATCATCGCGGCCGACGACGCCGTGATGCCGCAGACCGTCGAGGCCATCAACCATGCCCAGGCAGCCGGCGTCCCGATGATCTTCGCCATCAACAAGATCGATAAACCGGGCGCCAACCCTGAGAAGATCAAGGAGCAGCTTGCCAACATGAACATCCTGGTGGAAGACTGGGGCGGCAAGTACCAGTGCCAGGAAATTGCGGCCAAGAAGGGTATCAATGTAGAGGAACTCCTCGAAAAAGTCCTGCTCGAAGCCGACCTGCTCGAACTCAAGGCCAATCCCAACAAACTGGCCGTGGGCAACATCATCGAATCGTCGCTCGACAAGGGCCGCGGCTATCTGGCCACGGTACTCGTGCAGAGCGGTACGCTCCACGTGGGCGATCCCATCGTGGCCGGCTGTTTCGCGGGCCGCGTGAAGGCCATGTTCAACGAGCGTGGCCAGCGCCTCAAGGAAGCAGGCCCTTCCACCCCGGTCTCCGTACTCGGTCTGAATGGCGCGCCGACTGCCGGCGACACTCTCAACGCCATGGAAGACGAGAAGGAAGCCCGCGACGTGGCCAACAAGCGCGAGCAACTGATCCGCATCCAGGGCATCAAGACGCAGACCCACATCACCCTCGAGGAGATCGGCCGCCGTATCGCCCTGGGCAACTTCCAGGAGCTGAACATCATCGTCAAGGCCGACGTGGACGGTTCCATCGAGGCCCTCTCCGATTCGCTCATCAAGCTCTCGACCGAAGAGATCCACGTCAATGTGATCCACAAGGCCGTGGGTGCCATCTCCGAGTCGGACGTCCTGCTGGCCGTGGCCTCCAACGCCATCATCATCGGCTTCCAGGTACGCCCGATGCCCAACGCCCGCAAACTGGCCGAAAAAGAGCAGATCGAAATCCGTCTCTACTCGGTCATCTACGACGCCATCGAAGAGGTCAAGAGCGGTATCGAAGGCATGCTCGCTCCTGAGGAGAAAGAGGAGATCACCGCCAATGCGGAAGTGCTCGAAACCTTCAAGATCTCGAAGGTCGGTACCATCGCCGGCTGTATGGTCCGCGACGGCAAGCTGACGCGCAGCGCGAAGGTTCGCGTCATCCGCGACGGCATCGTGGTCTACACCGGTACGCTGGGCTCGCTCAAGCGCATGAAGGACGATGTGAAGGAAGTCGCCGCCGGCTTCGACTGCGGTCTGAGCGTGGACGGCTTCAACGACATCAAGATCGGCGATATGATCGAGGCCTACCAGATTGTCGAAATCAAACGCAAACTGTAACAAACCTTTACCGCAATGGATCCGCTGCTGGCCATCTCCCCCGTCGACGGCCGCTACGCCGGCAAGACGGCGGAACTTTCTGCCTTCTTTTCTGAATGCGCGCTGATGCGCTACCGCGTCCTGGTGGAAGTGGAGTATTTCATCGCCCTGTGCGAAATGCCCCTGCCCCAGCTCGAAGACGTTGACCCGGAAGTCTTTCCGCAACTGCGGGCCATCTACGGCGACTTTACGGCGGAAGACGCTGCCCGCATCAAGGAGATCGAGCGCCGGACCAACCACGACGTCAAGGCCGTGGAGTATTTCCTGAAGGAACGCTTCGCAGACCTCGGTCTCTCCGCCTACGCCGAATTCATCCATTTCGGCCTCACCTCGCAGGACATCAACAATACGGCTACTCCGCTCTCGCTCAAGGAAGCGCTGGCTGAAGTCTACATGCCCGCCCTGCGCGAGCTGCTCGACATGCTTTCGCAGCGCGCCGCGCTCTGGGCCGACGTTCCGATGCTGGCCCATACACACGGTCAGCCCGCATCCCCGACGCGTCTGGGAAAAGAACTGGAGGTATTCATCGTCCGGTTGAAAGAGCAGCTGCGCCAGCTGGAAGAGCGGCCCTACCCCGGTAAGTTCGGCGGGGCGACGGGCAATATGAACGCCCATTACGTGGCCTATCCCGACATCGAATGGAACAGCTTCGCCGAGCAGTTCGTCGCCTCGCTGGGCCTCAAACTCTCCTACCCCACCACGCAGATCGACCACTACGACAACCTGGCCGCGATCTTCGACGCCCTGCGCCGGATCAACACGGTGCTGGTGGACCTGAGCCGCGACTGCTGGCTCTACATCTCGATGGAGTATTTCGGACAGCAACTGGTGGCCGGTGAAGTAGGCTCCTCCACAATGCCGCACAAGATCAATCCCATCGACTTCGAAAACGCCGAAGGCAACCTGACCTACGCCAACGCCATCTACGACTACCTCTCCTGCAAGCTGCCGGTTTCGCGCCTGCAGCGCGACCTGACGGACTCTACCGTCTCGCGCAACATCGGCGTCCCCATCGCCCACTCGCTGATCGCCATCCGCTCGCTGCAGAAAGGCATCGGCAAATTGATCCTCAACGAAGACCGCGTAGCGCAGGACCTCGAGCGCAACTGGGCCGTCGTCGCCGAGGGCATCCAGACCGTGCTGCGCCGCGAAGGCTTCCCCAAGCCCTACGAAGCCCTCAAAGCCTTGACCCGCACCGGCGAACACATCACCAAAGAGGCCATCAGCCGCTTCATCGACTCCCTCGACATCGACGACGCCGTCAAAGCCGAACTCCACGCCATCACGCCGCATAACTACACGGGCCGCTGACCCGGACGACCATCTTAGCATCTGTCCAAGATTTCTATGGTATTTCTTGGACAGATGCTCTTTCCGTCGGTAACTGTCCAAGGTTTTCGTCGTATCCTTTGGACAGTTTATTTCTTTTTAAGCGGGAAAAGAGCGACCAGCACTTCAACGGGCATCCTGAGGAGCCGGGCGATTTTGGCGTTGTCGGCATTGTAATCAAAGTGCAGCACCTTCGCCAGGGACAGTTTTTCATCCTTCCCTAACAGCGTGGCTTTCTGCCCATTATACTGCTCTTTGCAGATTCGGTAGACAACGTCGTTCAACTCATCGTCGGTGTAGAATATTGCATCACCCACCATTGCGGCAATATCTCGGTAAGACTCTATTTCCTTGGACAGCTTATGGAAATAGTGACGCGCATCCCGGAAAACCCCTTCCCCAATATCCAGCCGACAATAGTTCATTGGCGAGAAATACCCATCGACTATCTGGTAGGACAGAGGGTAATCGGCCTGTCTTGAATGGACGAACGCCCGCCTTTTCAATATATTGACGTCCCCAAACAAAGACGTCTGACGCTCCTTGGCAATGGGATTGAAATAATAGCTGTTCGCACCATATGGATACGTGAAGGGCGTCTGGTCGGGATCGACGACAAAATTATTCCGGTTCGTATAGCCGATCTGGTTCCGCAGCGATTCGAGTGTCTCTATCGCTATCGGTTCATCGCAGTTGAACCGGCGCAAATCTCTCTGGCCTCCATTCTTGACCAGATACCAGCGCAGGCGTTTCTTGAATAGTTCAAAAAACGCCAGAACCTCTTCCTTACTCCCACAAATCACGAAGTGTACATGATTGCTCATGATCTCGAAGGTGATGATCTGCACCTGCGGACAATCGTATGCACACATCGCGACCAAAGTCATGGCAAACACATAATCTTCCGAATTCCTGAAAATGACCGGCTGCTTCTCCCCGGGCGTGCATAAATGCCAGATTCCACCGTATTTCCGCAGCGTCATTTGGAAGACGCGTCGACAGCGTTCTTCCTTCTCATAGAAAGTGTGTTCCTTAACCATATTCAATCCTCCATCCATTATCCACCACCAACATGGTTATGGCCAACCACAAAGATACAACGGAGAAGCCCCGATTACAAATACAATCGAAACAAAAGAGCAACTGTCCAAGAATAGCTCAGGTATTCTTGGACAGAAGGCGTCTCTGCGAGCAACTATCCAAGGAAGCAGCCCGATTCCTTGGACAGATTGAAGAATCAGAACGGTTCTTGCCCTGAGTGGCGAAAAAGAAAAAGGCGCTTCTCCTTTGCAAAGGGAGAGGCGCCTAGTCCTTTTAACCTAAAAACTTAACCTATGAAAAAACTATTCGATTGTAGGTTAAGCAAAGGGTGTGCCAAAGTCGAATTCCGATCAGAGAAGTCCTTCGGGAATATCGAGGGTGATGACTTCGCCGTGGATATTGACGATGAGTTCTTCGTGCAGGGGGAGCAGGACTTCGCCGCTGTCTTCCGTTTCGACGGTCAGGACGATGTTGCCGCCGTAGTCGCTGAAATCCACGATTTCGCCGATGATGCGCCGCGTGCGGCTGTCGCGGACCCTGAGGCCGATGAGCGTGTCTTCCTCTTCTTCCTCTTCAGCGGCGAAGCGGACCTCGCGGCCGACCAGTTCTTCGGCCTGGGCGAGCGTATCGACATCCTCGAACTTTACGATCAGGCGATTGCCCTTTTCCTGCAGGGATTCAAAATAAAAAGGAACCGGCAGTCCATCGAATTCGATGAATACCGGTTCCTGTACGTTCAAATCCTGCGGACTGTCTGCCGGGCGGCTCAACACCACTTCTCCGGCTGCGCCCCAGGATTTCAGCACCTTCATCCCGAAAACTACGCTTCCGGATTCTCAGCGGGAGCCTCAGCTTCAGCAGCGGCGGCAGCAGCCTCTTCGGCAGCGGCCTTGGCGGCAGCTTCAGCAGCAGCGGCGAGCTCAGCCTTCTTCTTGGCGATCGCTTCAGCGCGCTCCTCGTTGACCTTGGCCTCAGCCTTGATGGCAGCCTTGGCGGCAGCTTCGTTGGCGCTGGCGATGGTCTGCTTCTTGGAGGCCAGTTTCGAATCTTTCTGGGTCTTCCAGGCAGCATAGCGGCGCTCGGCTTCCTCCTCGGAGAAAGCACCCTTCGCTACACCACCCTGGAGGTGTTTCTTCAGCAGGACACCTTCGTAGGAGAGGATGCGACGGGCGGTCGTGGTCGGCTGGGCACCTTTGTTGAGCCAGTCGAGGGCACGTTCACCATCGAGGACGATGGTCGCGGGGTTGGTGTTCGGGTTGTAGAGGCCGATCTGTTCGATCAGACGGCCGTCGCGCGGTGCGCGTGCGTCAGCGACGACAATGTGGAAATACGCGTAATTCTTCTTGCCGTGACGCGAAAGGCGGATTTTAACAGCCATTTTGCTTTTGCTTTAAGTTAGTAATCAGTTCAATAATTGTAACTTCCCTATCTTCTCGAGAAAGGGCCTGCAAAGATACGGATAAATTTTGAAATACAAACTTTTTTAAAGGGCATCGACGACCCGCTCCATGTGTTTGCCGTTGGAGCCCTTGATCAGGATGGTGCGTTCCTCAAGCGGGTGCTCCGTCACATAGGCTTTGAGGTCTTCGATGGTGGGGAACGGCAGGATCCGGGCGTATCCTGCACCCAGTGCTGCCGCTGCGGCCGTGAATTCGTTGCCTACCAGATAAATCTCACCCGAGACGGAAACGGCGTGGCGAAGAATGGCCATGTGCTCGTCGGCCGAGTCGGGACCGAGTTCCAGCATGTCACCCAGCATCAGCACTTTGCCCGGGAATTCGGTGGCGGCGAAATTGTCGAGGGCGGCCCGCATGCTCGAAGGGTTGGCGTTGTAGGCGTCGATCACCAGCGTATTGTGGGCGGTCTTCACCAGCTGGCTGCGGCTGTTGGAAGGTGTATAGGCTTCGATGGCTGCTACCATCTTCTTGAACGGGACTTCGAAATAGGTACCGACGGCCAGGGCGGCCATCACATTGTCGGCGTTGTAGTCGCCCACCAGATGCGTGGTGATGGTCACGGGCTTGTCGTCATGCGTGAGTTCGAGTTTCAGGAACGGGCTGTCCGGCGTTGCGGGCAAGACCTTCACGTCCTGCTCCCGGACGCCGTACTTGCGGACACACAGGCCGGGCCGGTGCGAAACCATCTCGCACAGATGCGGATTGTCAGCATTGTAGAACACGACGCCGCCCCGCTGGCGCAGGATATCGTAGAGTTCCCCTTTGGTTTTCTTGACCCCTTCGAAGGAGCCGAATCCCTGCAGGTGTGCCTTTCCCACCGTCGTGATCAGGCCGCAGGTGGGCTGGACGATCTTCGTCAGCTCCGCGATTTCGCCCGGGGCGCTGGCACCCATTTCCACAACGGCCATGTCGGTGCGTTCGTCGATGCGGAACAAGGTGAGCGGCACGCCGATATGGTTGTTGTAGTTGGCCTGGGTGGCGACCAGATTGTATTTCTTCGACAGGACGGCGGCTACCAGTTCCTTGGTCGTGGTCTTGCCGTTCGTGCCGGTGATGCCCACGACGGGAATGTCGAATTGTTTGCGGTGATAGGCGGCCATCTGCTGAAGCATGGCCAGAGAGTTCTCGACTACGATGCATTTGCGGCCGCGGTAAGCCGTGCCTTCCAACAGGAAACGGTCGACAACCGCATAGCGGGCACCCGCCTTGAGCGCATCTTCCGCAAAATCGTTTCCGTCGAACTTCTCGCCTTTGAGCGCAAAGAACATCATGCCTTCCTTGATGTTGCGGCTGTCTGTCGTAATGCCCGTACACTTCCGGTAGAGCGCATACAATTCTTCAACTGATATCATGGTCTTGTCTTATTTTCCTGTTGAACCGAATCCGCCGCTTCCGCGACCGCTTTCCTCCAGCGCTTCCACGGGCTCCCATTGCACCGTTTCGTGGCGCGCCACGACCATCTGCGCGATCCGCTCGCCGGGATTGACCGTGAAGGGTTCGTTCGAGAGATTGACCAGCACCACTTTGATCTCACCGCGATAGTCGGCGTCGATGGTGCCGGGGGCATTGACGATTGAGATGCCGTGTTTGGCGGCCAGGCCGCTGCGCGGACGGATCTGCGCCTCGAAACCTGCGGGCAGTTCGATGTGAAGGCCGGTGGGTACCATCGCCCGCTCCAGCGTCCGAAGCACCAGGGGTTCCTGCAGGTCGGCGCGGAGATCCATGCCGGCAGACAGCTCGGTGGCATAGGCGGGCAGCGGGTAGGGCGAGTGATTGACGATCTTCACTTTCATACGGCAGCTCTTCTTTTCTGAACTACAAATATAACAAATGCAATGGCAATATAGAGCAGCACGAAGGCAGAATGTACGAGGATTTTTGCCCAGACACCCATCTCAGGGAGCAGCATGCTCAGGCCCCATACGCCCAGACCAGCCGCTACCAGCAGAATCACCACGCCCCAATTATAGGGGATAGGATAATGCTTGCGGCCCAGCAGGGCGGTCAGCAGCAGCATCGTCACATAGCTGGCGATGTGGCCCCAGGCCGCCGCGTGGTATGAATAGCGCGGCATGAAGATGAGATTGACCACGATGGTGACGACCAGGCCCGCCAGCGTGATCCACACGGCGTAACCGGTCTTTTCGGAGAGTTTGTACCAGATATTGACGTTGAACAGGATGCCCGTAATCACATAAGCCATCAGCATGATGGGCGTGATGTCGAGACCTACGCGGAAGTCCTTGCCCAGCAGCAGGCCGATCTCATCCATAAAGAGCATCAGCACCACGAAGCCGAACATGCAGAAGGCCGTGAAATAGTTCAGGACCTTGGCATACGTCTGCTTGCTGTCTTTCTCGCGCTCGCGCTGGAAGAAGAAAGGCTCCGCCGCATAGCGGAACATCTGCACGAACAGCTGCATGATGACGGCCAGCTTCACCGCGGCCTGATAGACGCCCAGGTCGGCGCGCCAGTTCACCGGATCGGCATTGACGAAGCGCATCAGAACGCGATCGAGCACGTCGTTCATGATGCCCGGGAGGCCGGCGATCATCAGCGGGAGCGAATAGACCAGCAGCCGGCCGATCAGCTTGCGGTCGAGCTGGAAAGAAAGCTTCAGCAGCTCGGGCGCGATCAGCACGAGGCAGACGATGCAGCTGACCAGGATGGCGAAAATCGGATAGGTGAAGTCGGGGGTCGAACTGACGAAACGCGTGAGCCAGAGGCTGGAACCTGCCGCGAAGCGTTTGGCCATCACCAGGTAGAGCCACAAGTTCACCGCCACTTCGGTAAGGATCTTGACGGTCTTGATGACGGCAAACTTGAGGGCCTTGTGCTCGTGACGCAGCTTGGCGAAAAGAATGGCCGTCGTACAGTCGATGGCCAGGATCAGGCCGCAGTACACGATCATGTTCCGGAATCCCGGATAACCCATCGCCGTGGAGATGTCGCCCGAGAAGGCGATCATGCAGGCCAGGAAAAGGGCACAGATGCCGAATACCGTGACGAATGCGTTGGAGAATACTTTCCTGGCGTCTGCACCTTCTTTGCTGGCGTAGCGGAAGCAGCCCGTTTCCAGCCCCAGCGTCAGCACCACCTGGAGCATGGCGATGTAGGCCATGAATTCAGATACTACACCATATTGCGCCTGTGTGAGGACGCGTGTATAAAGCGGGACGAGTGCAAAGTTGATGACCCGGGCCAGGATGGTACTCAGTCCATAGATGGCGGTTTCGCCGGCGAGTTGTTTGAGGGGATTTGCCACGAGTGTCGTGTTTGTCTTACAAAAATAAGAAATATTCGTTAAATTTGGGCTGCGAAAAACAGATATAAACGTTTATACACGTCATGAAACGCCTATGCATCTATATCCTTGCGGCCCTGGTCCTGTTTGCGGCCTGCAAGAAGCCCGACAACCCGCAACCTGCTGAAGGCACGGAGGAAACAACCACGGAACAAACCCCTGAAACGAACAATCCGACAACCACCACTATGAACGAACAACCTGCTGCCCCCGCCGACAAATGGGCGGAACTCGGCGAAGAGCCGATGCTCAAGATCAAGACCACCGACGGCACGATGACCGTCAAGCTGTATGCGGAAACCCCGCTGCACCGCGACAACTTCGTGAAACTGGCCCGCAGCGGCTTCTACGACGGCCTGCTGTTCCACCGGATCATCAAAGGCTTCATGATCCAGGGCGGTGATCCCTTCACCAAGGACTCCACCAAGATCGCACAGTTCGGCACCGGCGGTCCGGGCTACACCATCCCGGCCGAAATCGTAGCAGGCAAGACGCACAAGAAAGGCGCCCTGGCGGCCGCCCGTCGCGGCGACCAGGTCAATCCGGCCAAGGAATCGTCCGGCTCGCAGTTCTACATCGTCCAGGATGAAGAGGGCTGCAAGCATCTCGACGGCGAATACACCATCTTCGGCGAAGTGGTCGACGGCTTGACCGTCATCGACAAGATCGCCTCCGAACGCACCGACATGCGCGACCGCCCGATCCGCAAAGTGGAAATCATTTCGATAACACCAGCCGAATAATTTTTACTGCTGCCCGACTTTGGCACACCCTTTGCTTAACCTATCATCGAATAGTTTTTTCATAGGTTAAGTTTTTAGGTTAAAAGGAACAGGCGCCCTCCTTGGAAAAGGAGAGCGCCTTTTTCTATGCTATCTTCTGTCAGGAAGTTACTTCTTCCAGACGTGGAGGATCTCGCCGATATACATATAGTGGATACCCAGGCCGGACCGTTCGTACCACTCGCGTTGTTCCTGCGGGAGAAGGTCCGCGTCGAATTGCTGCGCATAGATCTTCTTGCACTCGATGGCAAGATCCGCTTCGGCATAGATCGGATTGCCGAGTTCCGTGAATTCCACCGTCAGGCCGGCACCGGCCACCTTGTCTTCATTCCGGCCGGAGGCGCTGCCCAGATAGCTCAGCTGGGGCCGCATCGATTCAGGGAAGTGCGTCACCGTGAAATAGTCGTTCTCTTCCATAAACTGGTGCGTGTACCGGCTGGTCGAGACATAGACGATGAAAACGGGTTTGTTCCACAGTTCACCGATCGTACCCCAGGAGATGGTCATCAGATTCATCTTCCCTTCCTTGCCCGCCGAAACCTCCAGCCAGTCCCGGTCAATCATCTGGAGCGGATTCAACGTGATTTCGGTCGGTTCTATTTCCTGCCAGGGTTTCGCCTGGACGTCATTGAGAACTTCTTTACCGCAACTCATAAGCAATGCCATTGAAAGGATAAAAAGGATAATCTTGTTCATATTGAATGGGTTAATCACCCGCTAAGATAGCTATTATTTCTTGAAAACTAAGGGATAGCCGTGCCATGGAATTCGGGGGCGGAGGTGGCGGCGGCCAAGGCAGTGAGATTATCGGGGCGGACGCCGCTGCCGGGCATGATGATCAGACGGTCGCCGGCGTGACGGACCAGGCGGGCAATCAGTTCCTTCCCCTCCCAGGCAGTGGGTGCCATCCCCGAAGTCAGCAGGCGGGTGCAAAGGAGCGAGATGATTTTATCGACAGCTTTGAAAGGATCTTCGCTGCAGACATCGAAGGCGCGGTGGAAGGTCACGGAGAGCGGGCCGGCGGCGGCGACCAGCCGCCGCATGGCCGGCAGGTCGATGGCGCCGTCGGGCGTCAGCGCCCCGACGACCACGCCGGCGACACCAGCCGACCGGCAGAAGGCGAAGTCCGACTCCATCTGGCTCACAGCCTCTTCGTCGTAGACGAAATCCAGGGCGGAAAAACCACCCAGGGAGAGGTGAGATGTCCGGTCAGGCCGAGCATGACGGTCGGGGTCAAGCCTGGCATGACGGGCGGAGGCTGGCCGGGAAGGATGTCCGGAGGCTGGCCGGGAGCCGGAGGCAGGGCGTATGAGGACATTTACGGGGATCGAGAGTCGGGCGACGGTTTCGCGGATTAAGTCGCGGGGCGGGGTGAGACCTCCGACGGAGAGGTCGGTGCAGAGTTCGATGCGGCCGGCACCGCGCGCCTCGGCGGCAAGAGCTTCGTCGAGGGTCGTGCAGCACGACTCGACAAGGAGAGATTCCCGGTCAAGCCGGGAATGACGGGCAGAGGCTGGCTGGGCCTGGCGTTCGAAGTCGCGCCAGAAGGCTTCATCGTCGTCGATCCGGGGGTAACGCTGGGCAAAGCCGGGAACGAGCGAACTCATAGCTGCGAAAGGACGCGTTTGAGATCTTCGGCCAGGGAGGTGTTGTACCCCTGCGAGAAATAGACGATACGGCCGAAACTGTCGCAGATGGTAATTACCGGTTTCTGGCGGGATTCGCTCTTGCACCCGGCGCACAACATCTCGAGGATCGAGCCGTCGGCATCGTCGACCGGAACCAGTTTCGACAGCCGCCCCAGGGAATCGTCCTTCGAAGAGGCCATCGCACGGCCGACGGCAGGGCCTGCCATCAGCAGGGGCCTTCCCCATTGCTCCAGCACGGGAACCAACGTCTCCAACTGACGGACGGCATGGCTTGTCGGTTCATCGCGGTCGCCCAGCACAGCCAACAGATAGTAGCCGCGGCCGGTCTGCGGCAGGAAACGGTCGGCATCCATCGTGCCCAGTACCGAAATCCGGTCGTCGGCGCTGCGCATCACCAGCGGGACCTGTGTGACGGCATTGGGACTGACCGTGAAGAATTCCGTGTGCGAGAGCACGCTGCCGTCAGCCAGACGTGTGCCGCTTGTAAGCATGTAACACCCGACTTCCACTTCCAGCGGGAAAACCGTATTCCAGGGATTATGGTCGGAATCCTCGCCGACGGTGCACAGTTCCGTCTTGCGATACGACTCGCAGGACGATCCGCCAGGGACAAGGGAAGACAGTGTAAAATGATAGTAATACTCCGGTGTTCCCGACCCCTCATACTGGACGTCCACCTTTCCTTTCGCGATCCTTTCGTCTTCAATCAAAGTCGGCGTTTCTCCAGATTCAAGGGCTGCTTTTTCATACAGATCTGCCTCGGCCTGACCTGTCAGCGGATCGAGACGGGCCTCCAGCCCATTGGCACGGCAGAGCGCGACAAAGAAGATATCCCGGTTCATTCGGTCGGCCTTGCGGCTGAGCATGACGTCTGCCGGCGCCATCCGCAGCCCTTGCGGGTTGCGCTGCGCATCGGCCTCGATGTTCTTTCCAATCCATTCGGCCACTTCCTTGCGGGATTTCAGATCGAGACTGGCCAGCGCGCTGAAATAAGGCTTGAGCGGTTCCAGATCCACCCTCGGGCAGTCACGCAGCGGGTTGAACACGCCATCTATATGCGCATAGGCATCTTCCAGCACGTCAAGCGTCACGTCGCCGCGGTCCTTTTCAGAGAGCGAGGCGAGGAGCGCGTGTGCATTCGCATCGTCGTGCGCCGCCAGGAAGGCATCGATAACGGCCGCGTTGCCTTTGGGCCGCGCCTCACGCAACGAATCTTCGTAGCGCAGACGCTCCGCATTGCGGGCCACTTCCTCGTCGGTAGCGCCCGAAGGCAGCGGGTTCTCGGCCGGCGGTACGATATCCAGATTGATAGCGCAACGCTCACCGACCGTATGGTCGAGCGTCACCGTCACCGCTTCCCCATCGATCACGGCCAGACCGAAGCGGTCGGCTTTTGAAGCCCAGACCACCATATCTCCCAGCCCCATATCGAGCGCAGCCTGACCTTTCCGGTCGGTCTGATAACTGGCCACCGTGTAATACTCGGCGTAATTATAGATCTTGAACTCCACGTGGGCTCCGGCGACGGGCTTGCCTTTCTCATCCACCACCGTCACCACACTCCGACGGGCAGGAACATACCCCCGGATCACATTGATTTCCGTGTAACAAGGTGTACGCCGGATCACATCCTCGTCGCCGTGATAATCTCCGAAAACCTTGGTATGAAGAATCATAGCACGGGAAACAGGCCCCGTGAACCAGGCCATGTTGAGCCGCGGTTCCGGCTCACAGGCGCCCATGAACTGCCATTTGCCGTCCACATAGACCTCCACCCAGGCGTGATTGTCGTCGGTATGGGCCCAGCGCGGCGTATAGACCTGCCGGGCGGGAATCCCGGCGGCGCGCAACGCCGCCACCGCCAGCACGGATTCCTCGCCGCAGCGCCCCACACCGCGCTGGATAGTCTGCAACGGCGAAGACGTCCGACCGTCTGAAGGCTGATACGTGGCCATCTCGTGGCACCAGTGATTGATCTCCAGCGCTGCCTCCCCAATCGTCATCCCCTGCACACGGGCACAGAGCGTATCGGCATACAGCGTCCGGAAGTCGTCGAGCGGCTCGTTGTTGACACGCAGCGGCAGGACGAAATGCCGGAACTCCCGCTCGGGAATGTCCCAGCCCATCCGTTCGCGAACCTCGAGCGTCTTGTCGACATTGGCTTCCCAATAGGTGTAAGGATGGGCCGCCAGGTCGGGATGCGGCATATAGGCATACAGGAAATCGATGTACCCGTCCGCTTCGCCTTTCGGCTCGCTCCCGCAGGCTGCCAGCACCAGGACGAAGACCCCCAGCGCCTGCAACGGAAGCATCAGTGAATGAAGGAGTTGCCAAAACCGATCCCCCCGCTTTTGAGGGGGATCAGTTTCTGTAATAAACTGATTGACAAGTGTGTACATTGCAGCGGAAAGAGGGGGAAAAGAGGGTATGGACTGTCGGGACTGTGTTATTGGATGGTGACTTCATCGACGAAGATGTGGGCCTGGCCGCCGGCGCCCAGGTGCCATTCGGGCAGAGTGCCGAAATTCCGCGCTACCACTTTGACATAGCGGGCGTTCACGTTGACTGGAAGCGTGAATTCGTGGATCTGGCAGTTGTAATCCTGCGGATCGACATCATGCTCCAGGCGGCGCTGCCGTACGAAGTCCTTTCCGTTGAGCGAAGTGTAGAATTCCACCCAGACGGGCAACACGATCCACGAACGGGTATCCTGCAGGAATCCTGCGCTCAGCCGGGAGAGATGCTTCTCGGCTCCCAAGTCGATCACAGCCTCGAAGTCGCTGTTCTGGTAGCCCTGCCAACCGCCCAGGCGGAAGTTGGTACCGCCGCGCACTCCGTCGACGATCGCCTGGTCGCCGCCGGCGCTGTAGAGCCGGCTGTACGGATGGGCGATCTGGACCTTATAACTGTTCTCGACACGCCGCAGCGTGGTCTGCGTCGTAAAGCTGCGATTGCCGTCCGCGTCGGTGCAATAGGCATAGATCGTGCAGTTGCGGCTTACGGTAAAGGGACGCTGATAGAGGTCGAAGTCACCGCCGGCCACGCTGCCTTCCGGCACCATCTGGTACCAGATGCGGTTGCCCTTGGCCGGGGACTCGATCTCCACTTTGGTAAAAGCGTTGAACACCGGGGAGGGCACGACGAAGACAGGATTTTCCACGATGGTCTTCTCCACGGCCGAGTAAGGCCGGTCGTCCTCCCGGGCGCCGAAGCGCAGATTGGGCTCTGCATCCATACCGAAAATGAAGGTCGTTCCCTGCGCGATATCGGCATAGGTCACATAGGACTTCCTGTAGGGCAGACCGTCGCGCATCACGTGGTTGATGTAGCGGTTCGTGCTGCTGGTCCGCGGCGCGCGCAGGGTGAAATCCCGTCCGTTTTCGAGATGGATCACGGCATTGCGGAACATCGGCGAACCGAATACGTACTGGTCGCTGCCCGGGGTGACGGGATAGAAGCCCAGCGCGCTCATCACGTACCAGGCCGACATCTGGCCGCAGTCCTCGTTGCCGCAAAGGCCGTCCGGCGCGTCGGTGAAGAGTTCTTCCATGATCTTGCGGACAATCCGCTGCGTCTTCCAGGGCACGCCGACATAATTATACAGGTAGGCGATATGGTGGCTGGGCTCATTGCCCTGGGCGTATTGCCCCACCATACCGGTCATATCGGCGACCTTCAGGCCGCCGGTATCGCTCGAGGTCGAGAAGAGCTCGTCGAGCCACTGTTCCATGGAACTGTCTCCGCCGCTGGCTTCGATCAGGCCGCTGATATCGTGCTGCACGTGGAAGGAATACTGCCAGGCGTTGGCCTCCGTGTAATGGATGTTGGCCTCTGCGGGATCGAAGGGATCGAGCCAGATGCCGTTGAGACGGGCCCGCATGAATCCGGTAGAGGGATCGTAAATGTTGCGCCAATACTGCGAACGGCGGAGGAATGTCGAAGCGGTACCGCGCTCGCCCATCCGCTGCGCCACCTGCGCGATGCACCAGTCGTCGAAGGCGTATTCCAGGGTCTTGGAGACGGATTCATGCTCTTTGTCGGCCAGGACCAGCCCGTTGTCACGATACACGTCGATGCCGAATTCCGGCCGGTTGGCGGTCTCCACCATGGCCTTGAGGGCTTCTTTCCGGTCGAAGTCGGTGATGCCTTTGGCCAGGGCGTCGGCAATCACCGGCGCCGCACTGTAGCCGATCATGCAGTCGGTTTCGTTGGCACTCAACTCCCAGCGGGGCAGTTTGCCCTGTTCTTCATAGATCGAAAGCATAGATTTGATGAAATCGACCGTCCGCTTCCGCTCGATCAGATTGAACAGCGGATGCAGTGTCCGGTACGTATCCCAAAGCGAGAAGATATGGTAGCGGTCCCAGCCGTCCGTGCGGTGGATCTTGTGGTCCATGCCGCGGTATTCCCCGTTTGCGTCGGAGTAGAGGCTGGGGGCGATGGCCGTGTGATAGAGCGCCGTATAAAAGATGCGCTTCGTCGTGTAGTCGCCTTCCACCTCGATTTTCGAGAGGAATTCGTCCCAGGCCTTGCGGGCTGACTCTTTCGCAATATCGAACGCATAGATGCCGCCTTTCTGCAAGGCTCCCTCCGATTCGAGATTGGCACGGGCGTTCGTCTCGGAAACCGAGGAGATGCCCACGCGGACAAGCAGCTCCCGCGCGCGGGAACGGCCGGATGATTTATCGAACATAATCAGGGCACGCGGCTGGTCATCACCTTCTATCGGCTCTTCGATCACCATTTCGGCAATCGGGCGGGAGAATTCCATATAGAAATAGACGATCTGGTCGTCGGCCCAGGAGTGGGAACGACGGTAACCCTGGACGGCATAATCGCCTACCTTCGTGATCCGTGCACCCAGCATCTTGTCGCGCGGGACCAGGTCGAGTACCAGCTGCGGCGTGACGCCGGCAGGGTAAGTATAGCGATGGAAGCCGCTGCGACGGCCCACCGTCAATTCTGCTTCAACGCCCCACCGGTCGAGGAACACTTTGTAGTACCCTGCCTGGGCGGATTCCTTGCTGTGGGAGAAACCGGATTGGTAGTCCTCTTCCCTGTAGGGAAATTCCTTGAAGGGATCGAGACCCGCCACGGGCATCACACGGATGTCGCACAGGTCTGCGCAGCCGGTGCCGCTCAGGTGGGTGTGGCTGAAACCCTTGATGAGCGAATCACTGTAATGGTAGCCTGAACAGCCGTCCCAGTTGTCCTCGCGTGTATCGGGGCTCAGCTGGACCATACCGAAAGGATAGGCTGCACCCGGAAAAGTATGACCGTGGAAATCGGTTCCGACCATCGGGTTCACCAGGTCGGCATATTTTGTGCGCAGCACGCCGGCGGACAACAGGAAAGGCAGGCCAGCCGCCAGGACGAAGAGAATCAGAAGCTTTTTCATAATATGTAAAAATAGGCATTTTTTTATTATTTTTACCGAATAATTGTTCTCAAGATGAAAAGAATCCTGTTCGCGCTGGTCCTGACGCTGTTTTTCTTCCAGGACGCCACCGCCCAGTCGGGGCCCGTCGTCTACAGTCTTCCCAGGACTACCGTCAGCCTCCGCGTCAAAGCCCGCCGTGAAGCCTTCACCGCCGGACCGTACGCCCAATATGCCCAGAAATACTTCGGCGTGGCCGCTCCCACGCAGAACCGCACCACCTATACGTTACAAGCCATCACCCTGACGCCCTATGTGGAAGCCGATCCCGCTTCCCGTTATACGGTGTCGATTCCCGAGCGCGCCTCGGCCGGTTTCCTGCAGATGTGCACCCAGGGCCTGGTTGCGATGTCCGACAATTACACGGGCCAGCCCGCCGCCTGGCGCTTTGCGCCGGTCGCGGGCGCAGCCTCCTTTGAAGGTATCGACCCGACGGGCAACCTCGGCAGTGAAACCACCGTCCTCTACCAGGCCGTCCTGACCGACGAAGGCTACGAACGTGTCCCCGTGACCCAGGACAACGTGGTTGAAAAATCGGCCGACCGAAAGGCCGCCGACGCTGCTGCCACAATCTTCTACCTTCGGGAAAAACGCCAGCAGATCGCCACGGGCGATACCGACGCCACCTTCAGCGACGATGCCCTCCGGGATGCCATCAAAGAGATTACCCGCCTCGAAGAACGCTATATGAGCCTCTTCTATGGTATCCGCGAAATCTCCGACCTCGAGAAGACTTTCGACGTTACGCCCGATCCCGAAGCCAAAAACCAGCGTTACACGGCCTTCCACATCTCCGAAAAGAACGGGCTGCTGCCCGCCTCGGTCAATGAAGGCGAAGCCGTGACCTTGGAGTTCATCGTCGAGCCGCTGGCCACGCCCGAAGCCTCGTCCGACCGCTCGAAGGAGCCACTGGTCCACTATCGCATCCCCGCCATCACCCGCTGTCGCGTGGTGCAGGGCGGCGCAATCCTGCTTGAGAACCGCGTGCCCGTCTACCAGCTCGGGGAAGAGAGCACCCTTCCGCTGAATATCCTGTTATCGAAATAATCTCTCAAAAACACTTTCATCATGCCTATCCGCAAATTAGAACCCAAGTGCGTTTGGAACAACTTCTATTCGCTTACCCAGATCCCCCGTCCCTCGGGACATACGCAGAAAGTCGCCAAATTCCTCGTCCAGTGGGCGAAGGACCGCGGCATGGAAGCCTTCCAGGATGAATGCGGCAACGTGATTATCCGCAAACCCGCCACGCCCGGCATGGAAGACCGCAAGGGAATCATCCTGCAGGCCCACATGGACATGGTCCCGCAGAAGAACAACGACAAGAAGCACGACTTCACCAAAGACCCGATCGAGACCCGCATCGTCCACCAGGACGACGGTGACTGGGTGTATGCCTGCGGCACCACCCTCGGCGCTGACGACGGCCTCGGCGTAGCCGCCGCCATGTCGGTGCTCGAATCCGAGACGATCAAGCACGGTCCCCTCGAGGCGCTCTTCACCGTGGACGAAGAAACCCGCATGGTCGGTGCCAAGGCCCTCAAGCCCGGCATCCTCAAGGGTGACATCCTGCTCAACCTCGACTCCGAGACGGAAGGCGAACTCTACGTGGGCTGCGCCGGCGGCATCGACGCCAACATCAGCTTCAAATACAAGGAAGAACCCATGCCCAAGGGCTTCAAGGCCCTGAAGATCGTGGTGACCGGCCTTCGCGGCGGCCACTCCGGCATGGAGATCAATGAGGGCCGCGGCAACGCCAACAAGGTGATGGCCCGCCTGCTGCTCCCCATCCTGCGGGACAACAAGGGCAAACTCGCCAGCTTCAACGGCGGCAACATGCGCAACGCCATCCCGCGTGAAGCGGAGGCTGTCGTCGCCGTCCCGGCCGAGAAGGTCGAGGCCGTGAAAGCGGGCGTTGAAAAGACCGCCGCCACCGTAAAGGCCGAACTCGCCCCCATCGATCCGGGCCTGGTCATCACCGTCGAAGGCATCCGCTGCGGCAAGGTCATCGCCGGCAACACCGGCCTGAAGCTCGTCAAAGCCCTCTACGCCTGCCCCAACGCGGTCGACCGCATGAGCCTTGAGGTCGAAGGTCTGGTGGAGACTTCCAACAACCTGGCCATCGTCCACACCGACAAGGGCGTGATCAACGTCAATACGCTGCTGCGCGGCTCTACCGACACGCTCAAGATGGACCTGGCCGAATCGGTCCGCGCTGCTTTCGAGCTGGCCGGCGCCAAGGTCTGGTTCGACGGAGCCTATTCCGGCTGGAGCCCGAACATGGCCTCCCCCATCCTCCACACCATGAAGGACCAGTACAAGAAACTCTTCGGCAAGGAGCCGGCCGTGATGGCCATCCACGCCGGACTTGAATGCGGCATCCTGGCCGGCGCCTATCCCAACTGGGATATGATCTCCTGCGGCCCGACCCTCAAGTCGCCTCACTCCCCGGACGAGCGCTGCTATGTTCCTTCGGTCGCCAAGTGGTGGCAGTTCATCCAGGCGGTCATCGAGGATGCGCCGAAGAAATAATTTGTCAAATAAAAAATTATCTCTATCTTTGCAGCCCTTTGGGAAAATCCCGAAGGGCTTGTTTATTAATTATTACCTACTTATGTTAAAACAGTACGAAACCGTTTTCATTGCAACTCCCGTTTTGTCTGATGTCCAGATGAAGGAAGCGGTTGCCAAGTACACCGGTCTGATCACCGAAGCTGGTGGCAAGATCGTGTGCCAGGAGGACTGGGGCCTGAAGAAACTGGCTTACCCCATCCAGAAGAAAACTACCGGCTTCTACACCCTGATCGAGTTCCAGGCAGAACCGGAGTTCATTGCCAGATTTGAAACACAGTTCAAGCGTGATGAGCGCATCCTCCGCTTCCAGACTGTATCCATGGACAAACACGCCATCGCTTATGCCGAGCGCCGTCGCGCCAAGATGAGCGGTGCCGCCGCACCGGCCGAAGCACCCGCCGAGGCTCCCGCTAACGAATAAGGAGATACAACTATGGCACAGAACGATGACATCCGCTATCTGAACCCCGTCAATGTCGAGGTCAAGAAGAAGAAATACTGCCGCTTCAAGAAGGCAGGCATCAAATACGTCGACTACAAGGACGCCGAGTTCCTGAAGAAGTTCCTCAACGAACAAGGCAAGATCCTTCCCCGCCGCATCACCGGCACTTCTCTGAAATTCCAGAAGAAGGTCTCGCAAGCTGTCAAGAGAGCCCGCCACCTGGCCCTGCTCCCGTATGTAACCGACCTGATGAAATAAGGAGGATTAACCATGGAAGTCATTCTCAAACAAGACATTCAGAACCTTGGTAACAAGGACGACATCGTGACCGTGCGCAACGGTTACGGCGCCAACTGGCTGATTCCCCAGGGCCTGGCCATCATGGCCACCCCGACCGCCAAGAAAATCCACGCCGAGAACATGCGTCAGCGCGCCCACAAGGAGCAGGCGCTCCGCGACGCCGCTGAGAAACTCGCCGCCCAGCTCGCAGAGGTGACCGTCAAGGTCCCCGCCAAGGTGAGCGAGACCGGCAAGGTGTTCGGTTCCGTGAGCAACATCCAGATTGCCGAAGCCCTCGAGGCCGCCGGTTTCAACGTGGATCGCAAGAACATCACCCTCGTGGGCGAAAACCTGATCAAGCAGGTGGGCGACTACGAAGCCGTGGTCAAGTGCTACAAGGACATCAAAGCCACCGTCAAACTGCAGGTAGTCGGCGAAGAAGCCTAAACGAATACGGACAGAAAAACAGGACATGCCTATGGACATGTCCTGTTTTTTTATATCTTTGTCCCAAACACTCAAACACTTATCTGTCATGAAAAGAATCCTCTCGACCCTGGTTATCGCGCTGATGGCGATTACTCTGACCTGCTCTTGCGACATCTTGTTTGGCGAAGAGGGCAGCGGCAGCAACGAACTTGCCGGCACTTCCTGGAAACTGGACAACCAAAGCGACCCGGTGTATTACGGCGCCCATGTCGTCTATCTGGTGACGATCGGCAAGACGAATGAATTCACTTTCACCCGCACGGTGGACGGCACCGAATACACGATGAAAGGCACCTACGATTACGATGGCGGAAAGGGCAAGGCCTATCTGTACAATACTTATGGTGACGACCAGACTTCGGAGTACTGGCTCACCTTTACGGTCAGCGGCGATACAATGGTCCTCACCTACAGCCTTCGCGACGTTACGCTGACCAAGGTCAAATAATCAAAGATGTGTTCTGATAATAGACGCGCCCATGGCCTGGCGCGTTCTTCATACTGGCGCACGATGTATGACAAGTGCTCCCAATAGCGTCAAATAGCCGCCATTGGGAGCATTATTGGCTTTATTTGCTCCCAATGGAAGAAAAAAACCGCCATTGGGAGCACTTATGCGTCTAACACGTCAGAGATTCCGCTCGATATCACTCCAGCGGAGTTTCTTTCCAGAGAGGAAGAAGCGGAAAACGATGCTGCGGTCGTACAGGCCGATGTTGTTGCATTCTTCTTCGAAGGGAGACGGGTCTTCGTCGCGGCGCATACGGCGGTAGTCGCGGTGTGCCCGCCAGACGGATTTGAAGAAACTCCAGCGTCCCGTTACCAGATAGACGGCGGCGGAAGCGCCGTCGAGGAGCATCCTGACAAAGATGCGGCGTCTGCGGATGCTTTCCGGAAGGTTCTTGTAGAGCATCAGCAGGTTGTTGCGGTAGTTGTAGTAGAGTTTCTGCGGCGAATTGTTGGGCAGGGTGCCGCCCCCTACGTGCCAGACCGTCGAAGCGGGCACGCACCAGACCTGATAGCCCAGGAGCTTGGCCCGCCAGCAGAAATCAATCTCCTCCATGTGGGCGAAGAAACTGTCGTCCAGACCGCCGAGATGATGGTACAGCGCGCTGCGCACCATCATGCAGGCCCCCGTCGCCCAGAAGCACTCTTCCGGCGTGTCGTACTGTCCCTGGTCTTTCTCCAGATTCGAGAGGATGCGGCCGCGGCAGAAGGGATAGCCGTAGCGGTCGATGAATCCGCCGGCCGCGCCTGCGTACTCAAAGCGGTCCCGCTCGGCCATGGAGAGGACCTTCGGCTGGCAGATGCCCACATCGGGGTGCTCTTCCATGAAGGAGACCAGCGGCTCGAGCCAGCCTTCGCCTACTTCGATGTCGGAGTTGAGCAGGATATAGTAGTCGGCGTCGATCTCGCGCAGGGCGCGATTGTAGCCGCCCGTGAAGCCGTAGTTCCGGTCGAAGCAAAGCGTGCGGATCCCGGGATAAGCCTCCTTCAGCCAGTCCACGGAACCGTCGGTTGAACCATTGTCGGCCACCACGATGAAGGAGCCGCAGCACGAGGTGCGTTCCACCAGCGTGGGCAGGTAGGTCTGAAGCATCTTCAGCCCATTCCAGTTGAGGATGACGACGGCGATATCCATGGTCAGCGGAGTTTGATGAACGATTTGCACAGGATCCGCATCAGGGCCATCAGGACGAGCGCTCCGGCAATCAGGATGCTGGCATAGAGTTGTTCACGGATACGGTGGCGCAAGATTACCACGTCGGGATCTTCTTCCAGCACTTCGGCCAGGTTCACGTCGTCCAACTCGACATTGGCCCATTTCGAAACGATGGTTCCGTCGAAGAAATACACGGCGCCGCCGTTGCTGCGGTTGAGGGTCATGAGCGACTTGCGGTCGGCCGGTTCGTAATCACCCGAGGGACCGTACATAATCACCTCATGTCCCTGCATGAGCGCCGCTTTACGGAAGCGGTCGATGCGGTCGATATGCTCTTTGTCGAGCGATTCGGGGCTGTAAACCGTTACGGCCAGCACCGGGCCCTCCATCCGCTCGAGCGTGAAATCGACCTGGGCCATCTTGGTCGAGCCGCCCACCTGGACGGTCTTGCTGTCAAGGTAGGTCCAGCTGTCGTCGGGCAGATTGTCGAGCGTGAATTCTTCCGTATGGCCGTCCTTGGTATAGAGGAAGGTCGTCTCGAAACGCGCCTGATTCTCCTGCGCGAGTTCATCGAGGCTGTTGCCTACACGGTAGGCCGTGAAATCAACCTGGGGGATGGTGGCCAGCGCGCGGACAGAAACGGCCAGCGCCAGCAGGGCGAAGATACCCACGAACATCCATTCCATCCAGGCCGGGGCCAGCCGGGTCGCCCGTTTGCGTCCCAGGAAGATCAGGAAGGCGAGCACTAGCAGGATCACGTTCTTGATGAAAGTCTGGGTATTGGTCAGATGGATGGCCTCGCCGAAACAGCCGCAGTCGCTGATGGGATTGTAGAGCATCAGGTAGAGCGTCAAGGCCGTGAAAAATGCCATCATCAGGAGGGCGACCCAGGCGATGATGCGGATGCGCAGGCCGCTGAGCACGCAGATACCCGTCGTGAATTCAACCGTAGCCAGGCCCATGCCCAGCAGCACGGCGGAGGACTGCAGGAAATCCAGGTGCATGAAGTCGAGGTATTCCTTGACAATGAGCCCGGTCCCGACCGGATCGAGCAGTTTGAGTGCCCCCGACACGATAAAGGTCAGGGCGAAAAGCACCCGGCAAAGGCCACGCAGGAATCTCATAAGGCGGCGTCGATTTGGTCGCGGATGCGGCGGAAGATGTCGGCGGCGGGGAGCATATGCCCCTCGCTGTCGCTGCAGTCGATGCGGATGAACGACGCGTCAAGTGCGCACTGCTCCTCATAGAGGGCCCGCACTTTCTCCTGGAAGTGGATGTCTGCTTCGTGGATGTCAGTCTTGCCTTCCAGATAGGAGCGGTCGCCGCCCTTGCGGCTCGCGCGGAGTTTGGCGTCCACGAATCCGATGGGCACGTCGAGGAAGAGGTTGAGGGTCGGGCGAGGGATGTCGAAATGCTTGTATTCGAGATCAAAGATCCAGTCGCGGAGCGCATCGGATTCCGCCCGGGTGGGGAGCTTTGCGCACTGGAAGGCGATGTTGGAATAGACATAGCGGTCGAGCACGACCACGCGGCCCTGGTCCATCCAACTGCGGATCTGGGCGGCTGCATCCCGCCGGTCTTCGGCGAAGAGCAGGGCGACGAGCTGGGGATGGACCTGGTCGATCGAACCGAAGTCTCCCCGCAGGAACTTCGCGATGAGCTCGCCGTAAACCGGCGCGCTGTAGCGGGGAAAGTGCAGGTATTCCACTTTCCGTCCCAGGGAGGAGAAGTAGGCGGTAACCATCTTGAGCTGCGTCGATTTACCGGCGCCGTCCAAACCTTCGATTACGATCAGCATATCGTTTTTTTTCTTATATCTTTGTATTCAACTTGTAAAGGTACAAAAAGAAACGACATCATGGAAAGCGGTCCGACGAAAATCATGGGGATCATCAACCTGAATCCCGACTCGTTCTACGAGCCTTCCCGCGCCGCGACGGAAAGCGCTTTCCGTCGCCGGGCAGACAGCCTGCTGGCACAGGGAGCCGACATCCTGGATCTGGGCGCCGTGTCCTCCCGGCCGGGGGCGACGGATGTCGGTGCAGATGAGGAGTGGGCGCGCCTCGAGCCTGCCCTCGAGACGCTCCGGCGCTATTACCCCGGCGTCACGGTCTCGATCGACACCTTCCGTTCCTCCATCGTGGTAATGGCCTACCAGGCCATCGGCCGCTTTTGGGTCAACGACATTTCCGCCGGAGAATGGGACGACGCCATGCTTCCGGTCGTCGGCCGGCTCGGCCTCCGCTACGTGGCCATGCACCACCAGGGAACGTTCGAGACGATGCACGACGACTATCACTACGACAACGTGGTAGAGAGCGTCAAACAGTATTTCCGCGACTTCGCCGTCCGTGCCAAGGAAGCCGGCGTAGCCGACTGGATCCTCGACCCGGGCTTCGGCTTCTCAAAAAGCGACGAGGACAACCAGACCCTCTTCGACCATCTCGACGAACTGAAGTCCTTCCGCCGTCCCATCCTGGTCGGCGTCTCCCGCAAACGCTTCATCTGGCGCCCCCGCCTGCTGACCCCGCACACCTGCGACGCCGTCGTGCGCGAATACGAAGAACGCGCCCAAGCCATGGGCGCGTCCATCATCCGTCGGCACTGATCCGATCCTGGCTGATAAATATCTAATAAACAGATGATTCCGAAAAATAGCCCCCGCTCGATGAGCGAGGGCTATTATCAGCTATAAGCTGTAAATCAGGCAGATAGCCTCCATGCGCGTCTAGAGCGTGCGGTACTTCTTGCCGTACTGGAGCTGCTGTTCGAGGAAGTCGTTGCCGTAAACGATCTTGTAGTCGACGGTTTCACCGTCCTTGACGACCGGGACGATCTCGGGGTTGATGAAACCGCGGTAGGGTTTCAAGCCGAGGCTGGCGTAACGCGTGAGAACTTCCTTGTGGAGTTCGGGGTCGATGTCCACGGCGTAGTTCAAGACCAGGGCTTTGCCGGCTTCGTAGTCGCCTTCGGATTTGATGCGCTGGATTTCGGCGAGCAGCTCGCCGAACAGGCCGCGGAGTTTCTCGAAGTCGTTGATCACGAAGTAGGTCTTGCCGTCGCGGACTTTCTTCTCGATGACGTTGTCGGCACGACCGTGCTCATAGCACCAGTCGGCGATCAGCTTGCGGTTCTGCATGTGGGCTTCGGTGTTCTTCTTACCCAGTTCGACCCGGCTGAACTGCGTCATGATGCCGTTGCGGATGTAGCTCATATAGGCTGCCTTGTAGGCTTCGGGGCTGTCGAGCAGACCCAGTTCCACCAGTTTGGGATCAGCCACGTAATAGAGGCCGAACAGGTCGGCGCGCGCCTCTTCGAGCGTGGAGGTGAATTCCTTCAGGGCATTGGCGGGCGTGGTCTCGAGCAGCTGGCCGGAGCCGTGGCCGAGGCACTCGTGAAGATCGGTGTGGAGGTTGTCGGTGATGCTGCCGTATTTCTTGCACAGGTCGATTTCGGCCTGGTCCCAGGCGAACTCGCTCAGGACGCTCTTGGGACGCTGTTCCGAAGCGAAGGTATAGGCGTCGGTGATGTTGGCGATGGTCACCGACTTGGAGCCGTGCTCCTTGCGGATCCAGTCGGCGTTGGGCAGGTTGATGCCGATGGCCGTGGCCGGATAGTTGTCACCGGCGATGACGGCCACGTTGATGACCTTGGCCGAGACACCCTTGACCTCTTTCTTCTTGAAACGGGGATCCACCGGGGAATGGTCTTCGAACCACTGGGCATTGCCGCTGATGATCTCGGTGCGGCGCGAAGCCTCGCGGTCTCGGTAGTTCACGATGCCTTCCCAGGATGCCTTGCGGCCGAGCGGATCGTCATAGTCCTCGATGAAACCGTTCACGAAGTCCACGTCGCTCTGCGTATCGCCTACCCAGGTAATATTGTACTGGTCCCACATCCGGAGGTTGCCGGTGCGGTAGTATTCCACCAGTTCATCGATATATTGTTTCTGCGTATAGTTCTCGGCGAAGGGACGGGCCGCCTCGAGATGGCCGATGATGACCTGGATGGCAGGTCCGTAGAGGCCGTCGGCCTTCCACGTCTTCTCGACGATCTTTCCGCCTTCCTTGACGACCTTGCTGTTGAGTCCGTAGCTGATGGGGTGCGGATCGGACGGATCTTCCATCTTCGTATAGAAGTCGTTGACCTCGTCGGCCGTTACTCCGTCATAGAAGTTGACGGCGGAAGCTTCGACCAGGTCTTTCTCCGTGCCCTGATACTGCAGCGTGGGATAGAGGTCGGGATCGTAGATCACCTGCAGCAGGAAATCCCGGCGGACGGGATCTTCGCCCACGGCGTCCATCAGCGTGGCGAAATAGTCCTGCGCACACGCAGGCAGGATCTTGTCGTTGGCGTAGTGATGGTGGATGCCGTTGCTGAAGAAAACACGCTTGGCATAGACCAGGAAGTCGTTCCACTGGGCGCCCTTGCGTTCGCCCTTGTAGTTCTCGAGGATATCCTCCAGCAGATGCCGGATCTCGAGGTTGTAGCGGAAATTCTGGTCCCAGGTGATGTCGCGGCCGGCCTTGGCGGCTTCGCTCAGATGGTAGATGTACGATTTCTGCTGGAAGGAGAGTTCGTCCCAGCCCGGCACCTGGTAACGAAGCACCTCGATGTCAGCGAATTCGTCGATGGAGTATTGGAAATCGGGGTCGCCGGTCTTCGAACCGCATGCGGTCAGGACCAGGCCCAGTCCGGTGGTGATGATCATGGCTTTGAAAAGTCGCATATACACTGAAAATAAAGGATTGGCACATTTTTTCCTTGACAAAGATACGGAATTTTCCTATCATTGCCTTATGAAACGGATTTTGGGATTTCTGCTGGCACTGCTCTGCGTGACTTCCTGCCACTGGTTCGACCCTGTGCAGAAAGACCGCCATGCCCTGCTCGTCTTCTTCTCGGGCAACAACAGTCTGTCCGGCTACGGCACGGAAGACCTGCAGAACTTCATGGACGCCTACCTGCCGACCGCCCGCGACAAGGAGAACTACGTCATGGTCTATTACCACTTTACCGACCAGACCCCTACCCTGAGCCGGCTCTACAAGGACCGCCAGGGCCAGACGGTGGAAGAGACCATCAAGACCTATCCTTTCTCGACCAATTCCGCCACCGCCACAACGCTGGAAACCGTCATCCGGGATGCCGAGCAGGCCTATCCCGCCGAACACCACGGCATGATCCTGTGGTCACACGCTACCGGCTTCCTGCCTGCCGGCTACTACAGCAATCCCCGCGAATCCACCAAGGGAGAGTCGATGATGAGCGTCGAAGCCGACCCGTACGCCTTCATGGTCAAGTCATCCGAACCCGATTCCAAGAGTTTCGCGGAAGACCACGGCAGCGAGATGGAACTCCTCGACCTGCAGAGGGCCCTGTCCAACTTCCACTACGATTACCTGATCTTCGACTGCTGCCTGATGGCCAACATCGAAGTCGCCTACCAGCTGCGCGACTGCTGCGACTATCTGCTCATGTCTCCTACCGAAATCCTGGCCGACGGCCTCCCCTACGACCAGATTACCCAGCCGCTGCTGACCCTGCCCCCGGAAGAGGCGCTCCGCCTCATCGGCGAGAAGTATATGAGCTACTACCGCGGTTTCTCGGGCGCCTACCGCTCGGCCACGATCACGCTCGTCAAAACCCAGGAGATGCAACGGCTCGCCACGGCCTGCCGGCAGATCTTCAAGGACCGCAGCGATGCGATCATGACGCTCGACCGCTCCAAAGTCCAGCCCTACTTCCGCAACGGATGGCACTGGTACTACGACCTGGACGACTTCGTGAGCCAGCTGGCCGATGGCGACGAGTATGTGGAATTCGTCCGTGCGCTCTCGGACGTAGTCGTGTACAAAGACGCCACCGAGCACTTTATCGACGTGGACATCAAAAAGAATTCGGGTCTGAGCATTTACATCCCCAGACCCGGATACACGGTGTTGAACAATTACTACAAGACCCTGGCCTGGAACAAGGCGACAGGGCTGATTCCGTAATTATTTCTTGTTCTTGAAATAGCGGTTGTAAAGGCCCTCGAAGCCTTTGCCGTGGCGTGCTTCATCCTTGGCCATCTCGTGGACGGAGTCGTGGATGGCGTCGTAGCCCAGCTGTTTGGCGCGCGTAGCGATGGCCTTCTTGCCTTCGCAGGCACCGGCCTCGGCTTCCATGCGTTTCTTGAGGTTGGTTTCGGTATCCCAGACCATTTCGCCCAGCAGTTCGCAGATCTTGGCGGCGTGCTCGGCCTCTTCCCAGGCGTAGCGCTTGAACGCGTCGGCCACCTCGGGATAGCCCTCGCGGTCGGCCTGACGGCTCATGGCCAGGTACATGCCCACCTCGGAGCATTCACCCCGGAAGTGATCCTGCAGGCCCTGCCAGACTTCGGGGTCGCAACCCTTGGCCACACCGAGCTTGTGCTCGTCGACGAAGGTCAGTCCGCCTTCGCTCTGGACCAGTTCGTTGAATTTAGCCTTGGGAGCCTTGCACTGCGGGCACCGCTCGGGCGCCTCAGGTCCTTCGTGAACGTAACCGCAAACGGTACAAATCCATTTCTTTGCCATGATTTCTATGATTTTAAGTGTTTTGTAGTTTAGAATCGTTATAAACTATTACAAAGATAGATATTAATTGTGCTTTCACAAAATTTTTTTCTTATCTTTGCGGCCTGCCGAAAAGGGAAACCTTTTGGTGCAATGGGAGCCGGGCCCGATCCCGGCTTGAGTAACACATTTTAAATTCAAGGCAATGAAGCATTTCGAACTGCAAGGTAAGAAGAGAATTACCGGCAAGAAGGCAGACGTCAAGAGCGTCCGCAAAGAAGACAGAGTCCCTTGCGTCATCTACGGCGCTGGTATCGAGAACGTTTCTTTCTCCGTTGACGAGAAGGAACTCAAGGGCCTCACCCACACCCCGTACTCCCACATCGTGGACCTGAACATCGAAGGAGAAGCACACCAGGCCATCCTCAAGGCGATCCAGTATCACCCGGTGACCGACCGCGCCCTCCATGTCGATTTCCTCGCCCTCGACCCGGCCAAGCCCGTGACCATCGAAGTCCCCATCAAGATCACCGGCAACTCCATCGGCGTACGCCAGGGCGGCAAACTCAACGTCCCCACCCGCAAGCTGAAGGTCTGCGGTGCCATCGAGAACCTGCCTGACGAACTCCCGGTCGACATCACCGAACTGGGCCTGGGCAAGCAGATCAACGCCGGCGACCTCAAGTACGACGGTATCCAGATCGTCTCGCCGAAAGGCACGCTGGTATGCGCCGTCCGCGCCACCCGCAACTCCGCAGCCGCCGCTGCCGAGACTGCCGAATAATCTCTTCCTATGAACTATCTTGTCGTCGGACTGGGTAATATCGGCGCCGAATACGCCGCCACCCGACACAATATGGGATTTATGGTATTGGATGCCTGGGCCCAGGCATCCAATGCTGTTTTTACGCCGGGCCGCTACGGTGCGACCACGGAAATCTCCTTCAAGGGCCGGAAGTTCATCCTGCTGAAGCCTTCCACCTACATGAACCTCAGCGGTAAGGCCGTGCATTACTGGCTGCAGAAGACCCGCATCCCGCAGGAAAACCTGCTGGTAGTGGTCGACGACTTCGCCATCCCCTTCGGGACGCTTCGCCTGCGCAAGCGCGGCTCTGACGGCGGACACAACGGGCTCAAGAGTATCGACTACTCCCTGGCCAGCGACGACTACGCCCGGCTGCGCGTGGGAACGGGCAACGGCGGGTTTGCCGAAGGCCACCAGGTGGACTTCGTGCTGGGTGAACTGCTGCTGGAAGAGAAAAGGGCGATGCCCGAATTGCTCGAGCGTGCCGTGGCCTGCATCAAATGCTATGGTACCGAGGGAATCGACCGGGCGATGACCCAGTTCAACCGCGCTCAGTCTTCCGCGTCGCCGGCATCTCCGACAAAAAACGAATCGTAGAGCGAATCCATGTCGCGGCGCTCTTTTTTCGTAGGGCGTCCCGTACCCCTGTCACGACGGATGAAGAAAGTCTCCACCGGTGCGTGGAGTTTGTCGAGTTCGCTCTGCGGGGTCAGGTTCTCGGCGTAGCCGGGAACGTCTTTGGCACCGACCCGTTTCTCGAGCGGGGCCAATACCTTAAATGTATAAAGAACGGGGCCTTTGCGGACCTCGATGCGGTCGCCAGCCTTCACTTCGCGGGAGGGTTTGACGTCGGCACCGTTGACGGTCACCTTACTGCCCTTGCAGGCGTCGGTCGCATCGGTGCGGGTCTTGTAGACCCGGATGGCCCAAAGATATTTGTCTATACGTACGGAATCCATGATGGCTGGTGGGGATGCAAAAAAAGAGCCGCATCGCTGCGACTCCTTCATTTTTCTCAGAAAACCGAAAAGCTTATTTGGCAGCTTCAACAGAGGCTTTTCTGAAGTCCTTCATCAGCTTGCTGATGTTGAGCGCGTTCTTGCGAGCACGGGTACCGGCAGCTTTGTTGCCCTTGGTCACCTGAAGATTGGCGTTGGCTTGGAAGAGCGCAATCTCGGCATTGATTTTTTCAACGAGTTCTTTCATGGGTTTTAGGTTGTTATGAATTGATAATTACGTATAAATTCTTATTACTAAGCGCTTACGAAGGTAGGGAGATTCAGCTAATTCTCCAAATTTTATGCTGAAAAAAATACAAAAAAACTCACTTTTTTATTAAAAACCTCCTCTGAGGACCTTGTAGAGGCCATACCGGGGGCTATCTTCCTCCCTGTCAATCCGATATCCAGTTTTCGGGGTAGCTTTGGTCGAAACTGCCTGCGAGGAGCGTGTAATGGCAGGCCAGGTGCCTGAAACCATGTGCGTCAGACAGGCCCGGATGTTCTCTTCCTCGACGCCGAAATCGTGGAAGACGTCGTCGGGACGGTATTTGTCGGGGATGAAACCGTCGTAGGGGATCGCTTCACCTGCCGAATTCTGGTTGAAGAAGGCGATGGGCAGGAAAACCCACTGCAGCTTGCTGAAATCTCCATCCAGATAGGCTTCGTAATCATCGTTCGAGCCGGGATACATCAGGACATACATACCGTTGGGTTTGCCATAGGTCGTATCGCCCACCATCTGCAGCTTGTCGCCCATATAGGGCCGCAGGCCGTTGATGACCATCTCGCTGGCGGAGGCCGATCCGGGACCGACGATGAAATAGATGCGGTCCGGACGAAGCGCATTCTCGTTGCTCTTGACAATGGAAGTGTTCTCCTCGTCGGAGAAGGACTTGTCGAGGCTGGCCAGATAGCTGTTGTGCTTGCGGACGACATAGGGTTTCCCGACCGCATCGGCGGGAGCCAGGCAATCCATCAGCAGCTGGCTGGCGCGTGAATCGCCACCGCCGTTGTAGCGCAGGTCCACGATCAGCTTCTTGACTCCGGCGCTGCGGAAAGTGGTCATCGCCTCGGTGATGTCATCGAGGAAATTGGCCTTGAAGGCCATATAGAGGAAATAGCCCACCGGCTCGGTAAGCCCCGGGAAATCGCCAGGCTGGAAAACACGGGTTATCAATGAGGTACGCGTAGAGAGTGACTGCGCCATCGAGGCCGTGAAAGTGGTGTCGCGGCCATCCTTGAGCCGGAAGGTCAGATTCTGGGGGGACTTGTAGTAATTCTTCTGGAAATACTGGAGTTTCTCGTTCGTGAAGCCCGTCTCGTCTTCCTGGACGCTGACACCGTTGATGTGGGTGAGCTGGGCGCCGCGGGTGACGCCGTAGCGCTCGAGCGGGGAGCCGGGCCAGACATACCGCACACGCAAATTGTAGTCGTTATAATATTCGTAAGCCTGTCCCAGGCTGATGCCCCAGGTGCCGGAGATGACGCCGGTCTCTTCGGAGATGTATTCTTCTTTGTCGCACATCCAGCTCCAGCGGTCCTCCCTGTAGAGCATCCTGTCGAAGAAATCGTAGATGTTGTAGTCGTATGGCTTGAGGGTGGCGTTGCGGTCCTTCACTTCGTCCCGCCAGAAGTAATAGACGTCCATATACTGCTTGCGGAGGAAGGATTTGGCTGCGTAATCGGGATCGGCGTCGATCTTCTGCTGCTCCTCGTCCGGAATGGGATCCCCGCAACCCTGGAAGAGACAGGATGCGGAAAGGAGTGCCATAATAAGAAGGATTCCGGGTATACGGTTGACTTTCATTTTCACGCTCAATTTGTTATCTTTGCAAAGATAAAGATTTTTTTCCATGCAATCCATCTCCTCCGTCATCGAAAGCATCTCCACGGCTGTCTGGGGCTGGCCCATGATCATCCTGCTGCTGGGCACACATATCTTTATGACGATCCGCCTGAGGTTCCCGCAGCTGAGCGTCGGCAAGGCGATCCGGCTCTCCATCACCAAGGACAAGCATTCCCACGGCGACGTAAGCCAGTTCGGCGCACTGGCCACGGCCCTGGCCGCAACCATCGGCACGGGCAACATCGTCGGCGTGGCAACGGCCGTTGCCCTGGGTGGCCCGGGTGCCGTTCTCTGGTGCTGGATCACCGGTGTCTTCGGCATGGCCACCAAATATTCGGAAGGCCTGCTGGCGGTCAAATACCGTGTCAAGACCAAGGACGGAAGGATTCTCGGCGGACCGATGTTCGCCCTGGAAAGAGGTCTCCACGCCAAATGGCTGGCCATCCTGTTCGCCGTCGTCACGGCCATCGCCGCCTTCGGCATCGGCAACACGGTGCAGGCCAATTCCATCTCGCTGCTCCTCAGTGAGACCTACGGCATCTCGCAGTACCTGATCGGCGTCATCCTCGCCGTCCTGGTGTTGCTGGTCATCGTCTTCGGTGTGAAAGGCATCGCAAAAGTCTGTTCGACGCTGGTCCCGTTCATGGCCGCCTTCTATGTGCTGGGATGCCTGGTGATCCTGGGCATGAACTGGCCGTACCTGGGCGAGAGCATCCGGCTCATCTGCCGCTCGGCCTTCACGGCCCGCGCGGCCGGTGGCGGTTTTGTCGGCTCGACCGTCCTGATCGCCTGCCGCTTCGGTATCGCCCGCGGTCTGTTCTCCAACGAGTCTGGCCTCGGTTCCGCCCCGATCGTGGCTGCCGCGGCCCAGACCCGCAATCCTGTCCGTCAGGCGCTGGTATCCTCCACCGGAACATTCTGGGATACCGTGGTGGTATGTGCCATTACCGGACTGGTGCTGGTCAGCAGCATCGTGGCGCATCCCGATATCGACTGTACGCAGGGCGCAGCCCTGACCAAGGCGGCCTTCGACAAGCTTCCGCTCATCGGCCCGATCATCCTGTCGGTCGGCATCGTCACTTTCGCCTTCTCGACGATTCTAGGCTGGTCGTATTATGGCGAACGCGCCGTCGAATACCTGGCCGGACACAATCCGAAGACAGCCCGGATCATTACCGGCATCTACCGCACCCTCTTCGTGGCCGCCGTCTTCTTCGGCTCGGTGATGAGCCTCTCGGTGGTCTGGAACCTGGCCGATATCGCCAACGCGATGATGGCGATTCCGAACCTGATCGCCATCCTGCTGCTCAGCGGGGTAATCGTACGGGAAACCCGGAAATATCTGTGGGAAAACCGGCTCGACGAGGAAAGCGACGAGACGCCGCCTACTTTATGACGTACACGTCTTCTCCGTCCTTGTGATAGAAATACTCTTCGCGGGCGAACTTTTCCAGGGAGTCGCGCTCTGACTGGAGTTGTTCGAGCTTGCGGTCCATCTTCGTGATTTCCCGCTCATAGAATTCCATCTGCTGCCGCTGGTTGCGGAGCGTGATCCGGGAACGGATCATCTGCCCCACGTTGTTGGTGTCGAGGAAGCAGATGTAGACCAGGAAAATGAAGCCGACGATGAAGTACTTGTTGAGCAGTACCTTACCGACGGGATGCTGTTTCCACTGGCTGATTTTTTCCTTGACCGGGGTAAAGAAGGACATGGCTGCGGATGTTTTCACAAAAATAATGATTATTTTTGACGAATGATTCAAGAATTGAAATATTACAAGCCCACGCTCGGCCAATCCTGGTGGCTGGTCCTGCTGATCCTTGTCGGCAGCCTCGTGGGAGGCGGGATTGCTCTTTTCTGGAGCAGCGTTCCCCAGTCGCTGTCCTATTTCATCATGATGATGGTACCCCTGCTCTGGTGTGTCATGAAAGGCCGTCTGGCTGAGCAGGCCGGGGTCCGTCCGCTGGCCATCCACGCGCCGCATTATGGAAAACTGCCCGCCTGGGTGTTCTTCGTGCTCGCCGGCATCGCCTTGATTGCCGTTTCTTTCCTGGTCGAACCCCTGGCCAACCTCATCCCGATGCCCGACAGCATCAAGGCCATCTTTGAAAAGGCCTTCGTGGAATCCACGCTGTGGGATATGGTCGTCTCGACCTGCATCCTGGCGCCGCTGCTCGAAGAACTGCTCTGCCGCGGCATCATGCTGCGCGGGATGCTCCCGCGAATGAAGCCCGGCAAGGCCATCTTTTGGTCCGCCCTGCTCTTCGCCGTGATGCACATGAATCCCTGGCAGGCAATTCCGGCCTTCCTGATCGGCCTGCTGATGGGCTGGATCTACTGGCGGACCCACAGCCTGTGGGCCACCATCTTCCTGCACTGCCTCAACAATTCCCTGTCGACGGTCCTTTCCCGCGTGATGCCCGACGTTTCGATCGAAGCCAGCTGGAAAGACATCCTTCCTGCGAACATCTACTGGCTCTGCTATGCCGGCGCTGCCGTGCTGCTGGCAGTCATCCTCTATATCCTGCATGAAAAAACTCTATCCCCTCAAATTTCGTCCCCAGTGGATGCCGAAGGCCTGGGGCGGTGAATACTGGGACCTCTGCGGCTTCGAAGATGCCGCTTCCGTGGTCTCGGAAGGCTATCTGGCTGAAAACGACCTTCCCGATATCCTGGAAACCTACCTGGGCGACCTGGTGGGCGACGAGATTTTCGAATGGCACAATCTCTATTTCCCCCTGCTGATCAAACGCCTGGTCGTGAAAGACCGCCTGTCGGTGCAGGTCCATCCTGACGACACGGTCGCCGCCGAACGGTTTGGAGAATACGGCAAGACCGAGTTCTGGTACGTCCTGGAAGCGGAGCCGGACGCCCGCATCTGGATGGGCTTCAAGGAAGACACCGACGCCGGTGCACTCTACAAGGCCTGCCAGGAAGGAACCGCCGAGCAGTTGCTCAACGCCTATGCTCCCAAACCGGGCGACTGCTTCTTCATCCCGACCGGCACCGTCCACGCAGCGGGCGGCGGGCTGAAGATCGCCGAGATCCAGGAAGCCTCCGACATGACCTTCCGCCTCTACGACTGGGGTCGGGAATTCAACCCCGCCACCCGCCGCCAGATGCATCTCGACGAAGCGCTCGACAGCATCAACTACCGCAAATACGACGAAGCCGCCTGCAGCTGCCATCTGGAAACCGATCCCAAAGTAGCTGCCGGAACGGACGACCGCGTCCGCGTCCTGGTGGAAGACCCTCACTTCATCCTCACCAGCCTGTCGCTCACCGCACCCGCCAAGGTTCCGATGGAAGATTTCAAGAGTTGTGTCGTGCTGCAGTGCCTGTCCGGATCGATGAATGTGGAAACCGACGGCGCAACCTTCCCGCTCGCAGCCGGCGAGACGATGCTCCTCCCCGCTTCGCTTGAAGACGTGATGCTTATCCCCGACGCCTGCGGCGTCCACCTCCTGCAGGCCCATCTCCCTCAACCTCCCAAGGACGACGTCTACGACGGTCCCGAACCGGAAGCGTAGCCTACAGCGTAGCCGGAAGGGCTTTAGCTGAAAGCCATGGGCGGCCATGGGTTTTTCATCTAAAGCCCTTCCGGCTACGCTCAGACAACACGACTATTTCTTGACGAATTCGACGCGACGGTTCTTGGCGCGGCCTTCGTCGGTGCTGTTGTCGGCGATGGGTTCGTGGGCGCCTTTGCCGACGGCAGTCAGACGCGAAGCGTCGATGCCGTTGGCCACGAGGGCGGCCACGATGGCCTCGGCGCGCTTCTGGGAGAGCGGATCGTTGACAGCGTCGGAGCCCGTGTTGTCACAGTGACCCTGGACTTCGAAGTGGATTGACGGATCGTCCTTCATGATTTTCGTAATACGGTTGATCTCGCCGGTCGATTCGGGTTTGATCGTAGCCTTGCCGGTATCGAAGGTGATCGCGTAAGTCACGATCTTGCCGTCGGAAGCCAGACGGTCGTACAACGGCACGGCACCCTTGGCGATGCGGACGTTCTTGATGAAATGCGTGCGGGGAGCATCGCTGTTGCATTCGATGGTCAGCCATTTGGGGGCATTCATGTTGGGGATGTTGATGACCCGTTGCTCGTCAACATAGACTTTCAGCGCCCGTTTGTTGAAAGACACGGCGATGTGATGCCATTTTTCAAATTCGATGTTGCGCAGTTCATAATCACCCGACCGCCAGTCTTCACCGACTTTCCACCAATAACGAACGGTTTTGTCTTCCGTCATCTGGTCCCTGTCGACATCGGTCTGCGATTCCAGCCGGAACTCGAAAACGTTTTCCCTCCAATTCTGGCTGATCTCATCGGTGCCCTCCAGCCGGAACCTTGCCTCGGCCCACCCGTGAAGGTCCGCACCGTTCTCCTCTTCCCAGATTTTCTCGTGGATGAAGTAGGCGTCGAACTCGATGGTGAACTGCTCCGTGAGATAGGGCTTGTTCTCATTGAACAGCGGGGTGATGATGGCATCCTGATAATTGAGGCACTTCTCGCCGTTGATCTCGACAATCTCCGCATTTCCCCTGAAGATATCCCAGCGGGACGGGAACTCACCGAGCTGCTCGTTTTCCATCGTATCTTCAAAGATGATCTCATCGCCGGCGACGAAATCGTAGTTGTTCCATTTCATCTGGGCGCCTTTCTTCACCTCCTTCTGCGGAGCGGCAGCTTCTTCCGGCACAGCCATCTCATCCGGCACGACATCCCGGGCCTGCTGCTGATTCTGTTGTTGATTCTGCTGCTGGTTGTTTTTCTTGTCTTTTCCCAATTTCCCGTTGAGCAGGTCGTTGACGCCCTTCTCAACTTTGTTGCCGATGTTCTGTTCGGCAGCGTTTTTCGCCCGGTTCTTGAGCCGGTTGAGCACATCACTCTGGGCATAGGCACCGCTGCAGACCAGCAGCAGCGCGGTTAACAGCAATACGAGCTTTTTCATATCGGTAAAACTTTGATTTTCGTGGGGTTGCATTCCTACGCAAATCTAACAATAAATATTGAAAATGCAAAAGACAAGATTCCCGGTCAAGCCGGGAAGGAGGGAAGAGTCAAGCCGGGAAGGAGACCAGACCGAGTTCGGCGGCCTTTTGTTCCATCAGGGCGTAGGCGGCGTCGAATTCGTTGGGGATGATGCCGTTGAGGATGGCTTCCTTGACGGCCTCCTTGATGACACCGACCTGGCGGCAGGGCGGGATATGGTATTTCTCCATGATGAGCTCGCCCGTAATGGGGTTCTTGAAGTTGCGGACGGCGTCCTTGGCCTCGACCTCGACGAGTTTCTCCTTCACGTGGTCGTACTGCTTCTTGAAGCGCTCCACCTTCTGCTCGTTGGCCGAGGTGATGTCGGCCTTGCAGAGGATCATCAGGTCGTCGATGTCGTCGCCGGCGTCGAACAGCAGGCGGCGGACCGCCGAATCGGTAACCTCGTCGGTGACCAGCGCCACGGGACGCATGTGGAGCGAGACCATCTTCTGGACATACTTCATGTCGTCGGTCTGGGACATCTTGAGTTTGTTGAAGATGCCCTTGACCATTTTCGATCCCACGTACTCGTGGCCGTGGAAAGTCCAGCCCGTACCGGGCTCCCAGTGTTTGGTGGGTGCCTTGCCGATATCGTGCAGCAGCGCGGCCCAGCGGAGCCAGAGATTGTCGCTGGCGGCGGCCACGTTGTCGAGCACCTGGAGGGAGTGCCGGAAATTGTCCTTGTGGCCGCGGCCTTCCACCGTCTCCACGCCCTTGAGATTGGCAAGCGCCGGCAGGATGGCAGGCAGCAGCTCACATTCGTCGAGCAGCAGGAAGCCCGTCGAGGGCTTCGGTGTGCGCATGATCTTGTTCAGCTCGTCGGCGACACGTTCCCAAGAAAGAATCTCCAGCCGGTCTTTGTTGCGCCGGATGGAGGCGATGGATTCCGGTACGATGGTGAAGCCCAGCTGCGTGGCGAAACGGATGGCCCGCAGCATGCGGAGCGGGTCGTCACTGTAGGTTGTGTCCGGATCGAGCGGCGTACGGATCAGGCCTGCGTTGAGATCGCGGATGCCGCCGAAGGGATCGACCAGGGCGCCGTAGTCGGCTTCCTGCAGGCTGAAAGCCATGGCATTGATCGTGAAATCGCGGCGCTGCTGGTCTTCCTCCAGCGTACCGTCTTCCACGATGGGCTTGCGGGAATTGGCGCGGTAAGATTCGCGGCGGGCGCCGACAAACTCGACTTCCATATCCTTCCAACGGAACATCGCCGTGCCGAAATTCCGGAACACGGACACTTTGGTACGCAGCTTTTCGGCCACGGCCTCCGCCAGCGCGATGCCGCTGCCCTCGACCACGATGTCGATGTCGTTGTTGGGGCGCTGCAGGAAGAAATCGCGCACATAGCCGCCGATGACGAAGGCACGTACGCCCTGTTCGCGCGCAATCTGCGACACGACATCGAAAACTTTTCCTTTCAGCGCCTGAGCAAACATAGTGCAAATATACAAAAGATTCCCGGTCACGCCGGGAATGACGTTTTTTATTCGTACATTTGTGGAGTTATGGCAAAGGCGACGACAGACACGGTTCAGGAGTACAAGGCGCTGCGGGAAGAAATCCTCCGGGGCGACATCCAGCCTTTCTACCTGCTCTTCGGTAAGGAGCACTATTACATCGACGAACTGTGCAAGCTGCTTATGGAGCAGGTCGTCCCGCCCGAGGAGCGCGACTTCGGCCAGCTGGTGTACTTCGGCGCCGACGTGACGGCGAACCAGGTCGTGAGCGCCGCCCGGCAATACCCCATGATGATCGCGCGCCAGATCGTGGTGGTCAAGGAGGCGCAGATGATGAAGAAGGTGGAGGACATCGGCGTCTATTTCGAAGGCATCCAGCCCACCACCGTCCTGGTAATCTGCTACAAGACCAACAACGACCCTACCAAGAGCGGCAAGAACATCGATAAACGCTCGACTTTCTACAAGCAGGCCAAAAAGGCGGGGGTCGTATTCGAATCGAATCCCATCCCCGACTACCGCATCGCCCGCTGGATCGACGCCTACGTGGCGGAACAGGGTATGCGCATCGACCCCGACGCAGCCGCCCTGCTCGCCGAATCGGCCGGCACCGATCTCCAGAAGCTCGCCCTGACGGTCGACAAGCTCCGCAAACTGCTGCCGGAAGACCGCAACCGCATCGGCATCGCCGACATCGAAGAGAACGTGGGTATGAGCCGCGACTATTCTGCCTTCGAGCTGACCAAGGCCCTCTCGCTGAAAGATGCACCCAAAGCCTTCCGCATCGTGCAGTTCTTTGCCGATTCACCCAAGCGCTTCCCCATCCAGATGACGATGGCCGCCCTGTCCAGCCACTTCATCCGGCTGCTGCGCTACCATGCCCTGCTCCAGAGCGGTCTTTCGCGCAATGAGATCCTCGCACAGCTGGGCATCAACCCTTATTTCGGCAGCGAATACGACGCGGCCGTCCGCAATTATCCGGTCAAAAAGGCCATGAAGGTCATCTCCCTGCTCAAGGATTACGACCAGCGTTCGAAATCGAACACGCGCGGCGAGGCCAGCGATGGCGACCTGCTCAAGGAATTGACAGCCAAGATTCTAGCTTAAATCTTCCGGAATATCGGAAAGATACTCGTAACCGCTCCCGTCGGGGAGACGGCGCAGCAGGTGCACGTTCGTCCCGTTGGTTACCAGCACATATTTGACGGTCAGGACGCGGGTGTAGCGCACCACCTGCTCCACGACCTTCGCGTCGAGCGTCACGCCGGGCGCCTTGCATTCCACCAGCAGATGCGGCTGCAGCTGACGGTCGAAGACCAGAATGTCGGCCCGGTAGGTGCGCCGGTTGTAACGGAAAGCATATTCGCTGGCCATCCGTCCGGCCGGGAAGCCCTTTGCCCCGCACAACCACTGGATGACAGCCTGACGGACCTCCTCTTCCGGAGTCCGCGCCACATACTTGCGCCGCAAGGGATCGTAGATTTCGTTTCCGGAGGCCACGGTCAAGGAAGACGCTGAACGATCATTCCGACCTTCTGGAACTCGTTCCACAGCCAGAGATATTCATCCGAAGCCTTGACGACGACCAGCTTGACAATCAGCGTGGTCGATTCGCCGGCGGCCAGACGGTAATGGATTTCGCACTCCACTTCGTCATCGACGGCCTGCGGGATATCCTCGGTATAGCGGACGTGGAGATAGAGGGTCTGGTCGTCGCTCTGGATGCGATAGGTCCTGCGCTGCAGGCTGACCGCGCGCTGGAAGGTGGCCAGTTCGAAAGGAAGGACGCACGAGCCCTTGAGATACAATCCCTCCACATAGGCAGACTCCAGCTGCTTGCGCTCCACAGATTTGGTGTCGACCGGGATGGGCGGCTCAGGCTCCGGCGGCGTGGGCTGGGGACACGAGACGGCCATCGTGGTGGCCACCACGAAAAGGGCGAGCGCAAAGCGCCACATGAAACCGGCTTTTTGGCTAATTCCCATCTTTTACCTCCAGGATTTTGGTCAGCACCTCCTTGCTTCCGTCGGAATAAGTGATGGTGGCCGAGATTTTATAGGATCCCGCCTTTTCAAAGCGGAACGCTTCGCCCGCGGACGGCTGGCTGTCGATGCTCCACGACACGGACGCGCGGTCGTCGTTCATGTTGAGCAGGAAAAGGCGGAACAACTCACCTGTATGCCAGACGCGGTCCAATCCACCGATCAGCGGATAGTCGCTCAAACGGTCGAGTGCGCGGAATTCGATGCGCTGCGTCCGGCCCTTGACATTCCAGCGGGTGTAATAGATTTCACAGAAATACGATTCACCCGGGACCAGGTCTTCGAACACATAGCTGGTCTGGCTGCCTGTATTCACCGTCTGGCTGGAAACCCCGTTGAGAATACCCCAGCGAAGTTCCCATTGGCCGGAAGAAGACTTGTCGCTCTGCCATTCCAGCAATGCGGAGATCTGGGCAGGGACGATCGACCAGCCCGTCACCACCGGAAGGTCCCAGCTGTCGTCGTTGACCACGTTGCACCGGATACCGTCGGCTTCACGGGTAATGCCGGACAGGCCCAGGCCGATACCCTTCCCATTCCAGCCCGTCAGCGGGAAGTTGCTGGCTGAATGGATATCCCTGACATTGCGATAGCCCGGATAGAAGGCGTCCCTCACATCCAGGGCTTTGCCGGCGTCGGAGCCGACAAAGACAGCGCAGGGATGTGCGGCGCAGCCGTTGACCGCATTGGCCGACCATCGCAGTCTCGCGTTCATCGAGCCGGCCATGTTGGTACTCTTGTCGATATGGTAGACCACCAGGCCTGTTCCGCCGATATAGGCGTCCCAGCGGTAACCGTCACGGAATTCAAGCCAGAAATCCTCACCCGGAATACCGGAAGGCAACACGTACGCCTTCGATGCCTCCTGAACGGGCGGCACGACCAGTTCCTGCGGACGGCGGACCGTTTCCATCTGGGTCAGGCCGATCTGATGACGCTCGAACACGGTCAGGTACGGCGGTGTCCGGCCCTCGTTGTTGTAGTTGCCGTGGTCCATAATCGAAAGCGAACCGAAAAGGCCGTCGGAAGGGCCTTCCGTCAAACCATTGACATCATAGAGATCCTGGAGACCGAGGAAATGGCAGTATTCGTGGCAGATGGTGCCGATACCAGCGAAATGATAGCCGGAAGGGCCTGTGTATTCGGAATAGAGCGAAAAGTTGGAGATCCGCATGCCGTCCAGATAGAAGCCCATATCGGAAATGTTCCACGACTGGGGCCACAGGGTGTTGTCGCCGCCGCCTTCGGCCTCGTTGTGGCCGGCGAACAAGAGGAAGACATTGTCCACCACACCGTCTCTGTCGAAGTCGTAGCGGGTGAAATCGACGCCGGCTGCATCGGCCGCTTCACAGGCGTGGACCACCAGTTGACGGATGTTCTTGTCGGTGACGCCGTCGAGGTTGGCACCATAGAAGGACAGCGTGCCCGGTACGGTCACTACGTCACAGACCTCGAACGAGAAATTGCCGTATCCGTCAAGATTGTCTCGGAACCAGTCGAGGACGCTGCCCGTGGCGCCGTTCTCGGCGTAATATTGCTGGTTGAAGAGGTTATAGATGGTGCTGCGCGGAGTCGGGATGGTGAACTTCCGGTCGCTGAACTGGACGGGGATAACGAGCGTCCGGACGGAGACGGGCGCCTTCGTAGCCAGGAACATCGACAAGGTGCCGCCCTCGGGATTAAGGTGCTTGATCGTCGTCCCTACCGCGGGAAGGGAATCCGTCACGTGCCAGAAACCGCGGGCATCCTGGAACACGGGGCGGCCGTCGAGGGTCGTCTTCCAGGAGCGGTTCTCATCGCCGTGGATCCGGATGGTCAGCGTGGTGCCGTCAGGCTGGGTGACCGTGACCGGATACGGGTAGGCCTTCACTGCATGAAGTTGCAGCGAGAAGGCCGTCAGGGCCAGCAGGAGCAGGGCAATCCGTTTCATTCCGTCGGCAAACGTTTCGACGCGTTTTTACACGTTTATAAACGTTTCTACGCGTTTATACCTAATTTCAAACTACATAATTACAAAAAAATTTCGACTTCACCAAAAACTGTTTCGTAACTTTGCACGGTTTTCGCAACAAAAGGCCTGCCAGAACCCCAATTGCATGAACCCTACGGCTTCCTTCCAGTTTACCATCATCGTCCCGGTCTACAACGAACGGGAAGGCCTTCTCCGGCTGGAAAACAGCCTTGCCGCTTATCTGGAAAAAGCCCTGGTCCGGCCCGCCTGCGTCCTGCTGGTGGACGATGGTTCGACCGATGGCGGGAGCGCCCTGATCGAGGAGATCTGCGCCCGTCACGCCGATTTCTTCTTCCTGCGCTTCGCCCGCAACTGCGGATTGAGCGCCGCGCTGAAAGCAGGGTTCGAGGCCTGTGAATCTCCTTACGCCGGCTATATCGACGCCGACCTGCAGACCGATCCGGAAGACTTCAATCTGCTGCTTCCTTACGCAGCCGGATTCCCCCTGGTCATGGGCATCCGCGCCGAGCGCAAAGACAGCTTCGGAAAGCGTCTGATCTCCAGGATCGCCAACGCATCGCGGCGCCGCATCGTCCACGACACGGCGGCCGACACAGGCTGCCCGCTGAAAGTCCTGCAGACAGCTTATGCCCGGCAGCTCCCCAGCCTCAGCGGCATGCACCGCTTCCTGCCGGCCCTGATCGCCATGCAGGGCGGTTCCTATAAGCAAGTGCCGGTGCGGCACTATCCCCGCCAGGCCGGAAAGAGCAAATTCGGTCTTTCCAACCGCTTCTGGGGACCGATCCGCGACGCTTTCGGCTACCGCTGGTACCAGCGCCGCCTGTTCCGCTATACCATTGAGCGCAGCAACCTGGACTGATGGACAATCTCTGGATCTTCGCACTCGGACTTCTGGCGCAGGGACTCTTCTCTGCCCGGATGCTCGTGCAATGGATCCTTTCAGAGAAAGCGCACAAAGTGGTCAATCCCACCTTGTTCTGGATCCTGAGCCTGGCCGCCTCGCTCCTGTTCCTCTACTACGGCTGGCTTCGCAACGATTTCGCACTGATGCTCGGCCAGGTGATCGGCTATTATGTCTACATCTGGAACCTCGGGAAGAAAGGCGTATGGGGCCGCATCGACAAGCCGCTGCGCATCGCTGTCCTGACTGTGCTGGTTTTGATTCCGCTTGCCGCTCTCAGCAGAATGGCCGGTAACTGGCCGGCCGTCTCCGAGGCACTCTTCCACAACGACGCGATTCCGCGCTGGCTGCTCGTCCTCGGGACGGCCGGCCAGGTCGTCTTCTCGCTGCGCTTCCTCTATCAGGCGCTGTACTCCGCCCGCCGGGGCGAATCGCTCCTGCCGGCCGGCTTCTGGACCATCAGCCTCATCGGGGCTGTCCTGATCCTGACCTACGGCATCCTGCGTCACGACCCTGTGGTGATCCTGGCCCAGTCCTGCGGACTGGTCACCTACATCCGCAACCTGATGTTATGGAAACAAGGCACGCGCGTATAATCCGGCTGCTGTCCGACCAGCGGGTACGGCTGGGACTCTATCTGCTGCTCCTGCTCCCGCTCCTGCTGCGGCGCGACATCACGCCCGAGAACGAACTCAAATACCTGCAGATCGCGGACGAAGCACTGCGCGACGGGCATTTCTGGTGCCTGTTTCTCGATGGTGCGGCCTATGCCGACAAACCGCCGCTCTACCTCTGGATCGTAATGGGACTGCGGCGTTTGCTGGGCTTCCACTGCATTCCGCTGCTGGAACTGTTCTCGCTGTTGCCGGCTTTCGGCATCCTGGTCGTCTTCGACCGCTGGTGCGGCGTTTCGATGCAATTGCGCTGGCGGGTCGCGGCGGAAGCCGCCCTGCTGACCACCGCCTATTTCCTGGGCGGGGCCGTCGTGCTCCGGATGGACATGCTGATGGTTTTCTTCATCACAGTGGCGATGCGTCTTTTCTGGAAGATCGACCAGGGGGACAACCGGCCCGCGCTGCGATGGGCTTTTGCCTTTTCCGTGTTCATGGCCATCTTTTCAAAGGGACCGGTAGGCTTCCTCTTCCCGCTAGCCGGCATTTTCGTCTGGCTTGGACGTGAAAAACGTCTGCGTGACTTCGGCAGGGCGTGGGGCTGGCGTACCTGGCTCGTCCTGGTCGTGCTCTGCGGCATCTGGTGGGGCGGCGCCTGGCTGGAAGGCGGCGGGGCCTATCTCGACAACCTGCTTATCCACCAGACAGTTGACCGGGCCGTGAACGCGTTCCACCACAACCGGCCCTGGTACTACTACCTCTATACCATCTGGTACGCAATGGGACCGTGGGCCTTGCTTACAATTCCCGTATCGACCTGGGGAGCGATCAAAAAGGTAGGAATGGAACCGCTGGTGCGTTTTTTCCTGACCATCTCGGCGACCTTCTTCCTCATGCTGTCGGTCTTCAGTTCCAAACTTCAGATCTACCTGCTTCCGCTTTTCGGCTTCGTGAATTATGCGGCCTTCCTGATCCTGCAGGCAGCCGACACGCCGCAGCGGCGCTGGCCGGGAATCCTACGCAAGGTAGTGTACGGCGTGGCGGCGGCGATGCTCCTGCTCTGCGTGGCGGCAGGGTTCTTTTTCCCCGACATTTTTTGATTTTTTTCTGGCCAACGAGGGGTACAAATTGTTATTTTTGTACGATAAATAGCATTGGATACAATGGCACAGAATCCCCCGCTCGCGCGACTTGAACTCAGCCGCAGCGGTATCAAAAACAACTTCCAGCATTTCCGTTCCCTTCTCAAACCGGAGACCCGGATCCTGATCCTGGTCAAAGCCAACGGCTACGGCCACGGCGCCGTCCCTTTCGCCCGCGAGATGGAGCAACTGGGCGCCGCCTACCTCGGCGTCGCTCTCCCCGGAGAAGGCGTGGAACTCCGCAAGGCAGGCATCGACCTGCCCATCCTCGTACTCACGACGGGCACCGACGACTACCCGGAGATGATCCGCTACGGGCTCGAGCCCGGTATCCCCGACCTGTTCGCCCTGACGCGCCTCAGGGAAGAACTCCGCAAGGCAGGACGAAGAGACTATCCTGTCCACATCAACATCGACACCGGCATGCACCGGCTGGGCTTCATGGAACGGGAAATCCCCGGCCTGATCGACTTCATGGCCGAAAGCCCTGAAATCCATATCGAAGGCCTCTATACCCACCTGGCCGCCTCCGACGAGAAGCAGCACGACGAATTCACCCTCGGACAAATCGCCCTCTACGAGAAGCTCAGCACGCAGATCATGGCGCACCTGCCCTACAAGCCGCTCCGCCACGTGCTCAATTCCGCCGGCATCGAGCGCTTCACGCAGTATCAGTACGATATGGTCCGGCTGGGCATCGGCATCTACGGCATCAGCGCCGTTTCCGATCCGGGTCTCAAACCCGCTGCCTTCTACCGCTGCCCGATCCTCCAGATCAAGGACCTCCTTCCGGAAGACGGAACCGTCGGCTACGGCCGCCACGGCAAACTCGGTCCCGGCGTCACCCGTTCAGCCACCCTGTGCGTCGGCTATGCGGACGGCATCAACCGGCATCTGGGCTGCGGCAACGCCAGCTTCGAGGTCAACGGACACCTGGCGCCCACCCTCGGCAACATCTGCATGGACATGTGCATGATCGACGTGACCGGCATCGACTGCAAGGAAGGGGACATGGTCACCATTTTCGGCGACAAGCCGACGGCCGGCGAACTGGCAAAGATCCTCGACACGATTCCCTACGAGATATTCACCTCCGTACCCCGGCGGGTCAATCGCACGATTGTAGATTAAATTTTTAAAAATTTTATTGTATTTCGATATTTATTTATATATTTGCATAAAATTTTGAATCCACTAATACCTGAATCACTATGGCAACTGAGAAACTCGACATCGTGAAGACCATCGGAGACGGCATCCGCTATGGCCTGAAGAACTTCTTCCCTCTCTTGCTGATGGTCATCCTCTACATCGTGACTGTCTGGATCCCCTACCTCAACGTCGGCACCACCATTGGTCTTTATAAAGCCGTCATCGGCATCGGACGCGGTGAAACCATCGATCCGACTTCGATCTTCGCCAAGGAGAATTTCCACAACCTGAGCGGGCTCTTCCTGCTGCTGGGTCTGCTCTACATCGGCACAGTCGTCGCCATGATGTTCATGCTCATTCCGGGCATCGTGATGGGCATCGCCTGGGGCTTCGCCATCTATTTCTTCCTCGACAAGAAGGTCTCCCCGCTCAAGTCACTCCAGCTGAGCTATGACACCACCTATGGCAACAAGTGGCGCATCTTCTTCGTGGAATTCCTCACCGCACTCGCCATCGGCCTCGTCTGCGGCCTCCTGGGAGCCATCCCGAAAGCCGGTACCGTCCTGGCCATCCTGGGTGCCTTCCTCTGCAGCGCCATCGCCGTGGCCATCGAAGGTGTGATGTACGATTTCTTCTCCAAGAAAGCCGACGCCATCCTGGCTGAGAAACGCGAGCGCTTCGGCCACGGCCGCTGCTGCCACGGTGAAGAAGCAGCCGCTGAAGCTGCTGAAACCGCTGAAGCCGTCGAAACCGTCGAAATCGTCGAAGAAGCCATCGACGACGTCCAGACCGAAGCGTAAGCTTCCTGTCCCGGCAAGGCATACAAACGCTCCCTCTCACCAGGGAGCGTTTTTTATATCTTTAAAGTTTCAGTAATTATTTTAAAATGGTAAATTTGCGAGATTTTTTGAACTATCTGTACAGGAGAGAAGAATGCACCGGGTTTTTGTTCCGATCTATCGATTTTTTCGCAGCCATAAGGCTTTATTATATGTTTTGCTGGCGCTCAGTTCGCTGGTATTCGTTATTTTCGGCACGAAGTTGCGCTATGAGGAGGACGTGGCCAAGCTGCTGCCGCGCTCGAGTGTCGAGAGTGAGCTGGCGTTCAGCGACATCGGACTGAAAGACAAGATCTTTATCCAGATTACCTCGGCCGACGCCGAAACGCCGCTCGATACCTGGACGCTGAGCGATTATATCGACGAATTCACTGACGCGCTGGAGCAGCGCGATTCCACCGGAAAGTACATCCGGAGCATCCTGCGTTCACTCGATGCGGAGACGGCCCTCGGGGCGATGGACTATGGCTTCGAGCACCTTCCGTCCCTCATCGACACAGGCTTCTACGAGGCTTTCGCCGCGGCGCTGGAACCGGCTGCCCTCGATGCGCAGATGGCCCGGAACCTCGAACTGATCGAGAGCGACATGACCGGTGAGACGACCCGGCTGGTGTGCACCGATCCGTTCGCCCTGCGCGACATCTTTCTCGCCCGGCTGATGCCCGAAGGTGCGATGGACGGCTCGGTCGGCGACTACACGATTGAAAACAGCCACTTCTTCTGCCCCGACCGGACCGTCGCGTTGGCCTTCCTCTCTCCCAGTTTCCAGCAGACCGACTCGGGCACTTCCACCAAGTTCGCCCGCATCCTCAACCAGGAGCGCAAGGCCTTCGAAGCGGCGCATCCCGACGCCCGCATCTATTTCCACGGCGCACCGCTGGGTGCCGTGTCGAACGCAGGTACCATCAAGCAGGACCTGGTCTGGACCGTAGGCATCTCGCTGCTGGTCATCCTGACCATCCTGCTGCTGGCCTTCCATCGCCTGCGCTTCATCGCCCATCTGCTCCTTCCCGTAGTCTATGGCACCTTCTTCGCCCTGGCCTGCGTCTATTGGATCAAAGGGTATATGTCGCTCATGGCCCTGGGCATCGGCGCCATCATCCTGGGTGTTGCCCTAAGCTACTGCCTGCACGTGCTGATCCACTACTATTACGTGGAAGATGTGGAACAGATGCTCCAGGAAGAATCCACGCCCGTGGTTCTGGGCTGCCTGACCACCATCGGCGCCTTCCTGGGCCTGCTCTTTACCGAGAGCGACCTGCTGCGGGACTTCGGCCTGTTTGCCACCTTCGCCCTGATCGGCAGCACCTTCTACGCACTGGTATTCCTGCCGCACTTCCTGAAAAAAGAAGACGTCAACTACAAGAAATACAAAGGTTTCCACCTGATTGACCGCATCAACGGCCTGCCGTGGGACCGAAACCCGTGGATCCTGGGCGCAATGGTCGCACTGCTGGCGGTCGGCATCGTCTTCAGCCCGAATGTGGGCTTTGACAGCGACCTGCGTAACCTCAACTACGTGGACATCCCGCTCGACGAGAGCCAGCGCCTCTACAGCGAAAAGAACGAAAGCGGCCATATGAACTTGTATTTCGCCGCTTACGACAACGATTTTGACAAGGCGCTCGAGTACGACAAACTGCTCGGTGCCCGCCTGGATTCCCTGCAGCGGACCGGACTGGTGAAACGCTATTCCTCGATCGTATCACTGCTCTTCCAGACAGAGCAGGAACAGACGCTCCGCATCGATGCCTGGAAGAAGTTCTGGACGCCGCAGCGGATTGAAAAGGCCCGCCGCGACCTTTCGGCCGCAGCGCGCAGGCAGAAACTCGACCCCGGCCTGTTCGAACCGTTCTTCGCCCTGGTCGAAGCGGACTATCTGCCCGGAAACCTCTACGAGGCCGGACTGATCCCCGACGCGCTGCTTTCCTCGTTCATCGAGAAGCAGGACAGCGGCCGCTGGATGATCTTCTCGACCGTTGCTTTCGCGCCGGAAGATATGGATACCGTGACCGATGCGCTGGTCAGCGGTCCGCAGACCGTGGTCCTGGAACCGTTCTACTACTGCCGGGACATGGTCCAGATTGTCCACGACGACTTCCAGAAGACGCTGCTGATCTCCTCGCTCTTCGTGCTGCTGGTCCTGCTGATCTCGTTCCGGAACCTGTGGGTTTCGCTGGTAGCCTTCTTCCCGATGTTCCTTTCCTGGTATGCCCTGCAGGGCTTCATGGCCCTCTTCGGCCTGGAATTCAATCTGATCAACATCGTCATCGCCACCTTCGTGTTCGGTATCGGCGTGGACTACAGCATCTTTGTAATGGAAGGGCTTCTGCAGGAAGCCCGTACCGGTGAGAAGACGCGGCTGGAATACCACAAGGTCGCCATCTTCTTCTCCGCCCTGATCCTGATCATCGTGGTGGGCTCGCTGGTCTTCGCCCGTCATCCGGCCATCAGTTCCACCGGCCGGATCACGCTGATCGGCATGGTCTTCACCATCCTGATGACTTATTCCCTTGAACCTTTCGTGTTCCGGAAACTGCTCAAGACAAAATGGTTCCGGCGCAGTCTTAAACTCCCTGAAAAATGATGGATACACTGGATGGAACCCTCTTCTTGTCGATGGTCCGCAGCGGCGGAGCCCGGCTGGATGCCCATCGCAAGACCATCAACGACCTGAACGTCTTCCCCATCCCCGACGGGGATACGGGCGACAATATGTTCATGACCCTGGAGGCCGGATGCCGCGTGCAAGCCGGCCCGGTCGATGAGACCGCGGAGGCCGTTTCGCAGGGGATGCTCATGGGCGCCCGCGGAAACTCTGGCGTCATCCTTTCGCGCATCTTTTCCGGCATTGCGCGGGGCCTTTCCGGCATCCGGGAAGCAGACCTGAAGGCCTTCGAAAAAGCCATGGAATGCGCTGTGGAAGACGCTTACAAGGCCGTCGCCATACCCGTGGAAGGCACCATCCTGACCGTCCTTCGGGAAGGCGTGGCAGCCGCCGAGGAAAGCCAGGATTTCGAAACCTACTTCGACCGGCTCATCGCCGGAATGGACTGCTCGCTCCAGCATACGCCCGAACTGCTCGACGTCCTCAAAAAAGCCGGCGTCGTGGACAGCGGCGGCGCCGGGTTGCTCTACGTTGCAGAAGGTATGCGCGCCGCCCTCAGCGGCGAAGCCGAAATGATGCCCGAGTCCACGGCTGCCGCCCCGGTCCAGACTGTCGACCTGAACGCCTTTACGGAAGACAGCACGCTGGAATTCGGCTACTGCACGGAGTTCCTCTTGAGATTGCAGCGGAGCAAGGTCGATCCCGACCACTTTGACGAGAAGGTCATCGCCGACTGGCTTTCCGCCCACGGCGACTCGCTGGTCTTCTTCCGCCAGGGAACGATCATCAAGGTCCACGTCCACACCTTCCATCCCGGCGAGATCCTCGACCACTGCCAGCAGTACGGCGAATTCCTGACCTTGAAGATCGAAAACATGACGCTCCAGCACCACGAAAACCATATGGACGAACGCTTCCACGTGGACGGCAAGGCTCTCGGCGTGGTGGCCGTCGCCGCCGGGACGAAACTGCAGCAGGCTTTCCGGGAGATGGGTGCCGACGAAGTGATCGAGGGCGGCCAGACCATGAACCCGCCGGTACAGGCCTTCCTCGAAGCCTTCGACCGCATCGGAGCGGAGAATATCCTCGTGCTGCCCGACAACGGCAACATCCTGCTCACAGCCCGGCAGGCTGCAGAAATGTACGACAAGGCCCGCGTCGAGGTGCTGCCCACCCGCAGCCTCGGCGAAGGCTACTACGCCCTGGCCAGCCTCGACACGTCCGAGACGATCGACCAGATCGTACCGGAACTGGAAGAGGCACTGCAGGCGACCGTCACGGGACTGGTCTCACGCGCCATCCGCGAGAGCGAAGCCGGCCACACCGGCGACTACCTGGGCCTGAGCGGCAAAGATATCCTTTGCGGCTCGCCCGACCGGGAAGAAGCGCTCCTTGAGCTGGCCCGGAAACTGGACGCGGGCAGCCGTGACATCGCCCTGCTCCTGACCGGCGCCGAGGTGCCGTCCGACGAGGCCCAAGCCGCCCTCCAGGCACTGACCGAAGCCTTCCCCCGCACCGAAACCACCCTGGTCGAAGGCGGACAACCTGTTTACGATTATATCCTTCTGTTATGTTGACACTGTATACTGACACCGACACCGACATCACGCCCGCCGTCGCAGCGGAATACGGCTACAAGCTCATCAGCATGCCCTACAGCGTGGATGCCAAGACCGTCTATCCTTACGTGGACTTCGACCAGTTCGACGCCCGCAGTTTCTACGATATGCTTCGCCGCGGCACGCTTCCCACGACCAGTGCCATCTCCAAGGAGCGCTACATCGAGTATTTCGAGCCCGAAATGGCCGCCGGCAACGACATTCTCTACGTCCACTTCTCCCGTGCGATGACCATCACCTTCGATGCGATGGACCAGGCCGTGGCTGAACTCCGGGCCAAGTACCCGCAGTGCCGCTTTGAGGAGATCGACACCAAGGGCATCACGACCATCAGCTATGCCGTGGTCCGCGCCGTGGGTGATCTGATCAAGGCTGGCAAAAGCCTCGACGAAGTGCTCGAATGGGCCAAGACCGAGGTGGACCATTACGCGATGTACTTCTACGCCGACGACCTGAAGTTCTTCCGCCGCAGCGGCCGCGTCAGCGGCCTGGCGGCCACGATGGGCACGCTCATCGGCATCCGTCCGATCATCTATATGTCGGCCGATGGCAAGATGGTCTCCTGCGGCAAGGAGAAAGGCCGCACCAAGGCCATGGAGCATCTGATCGGCCGCGTGGCCGAACTGGGCGACGACATTAAGAACTACCGCTTCTACGTGGGCCATACCGACGCCCCGGAACTGGCCAAGGACCTGGGAGAGGCCTTGAAAGCACGCTTCGGCCAGGATCTGAATATCGAATATGTGGTCTGCAATCCCACGGCGGGCAGTCACGCCGGCCCGAACGGCGTAGCCGTCTGCTTCCACGCCAAACACCGCTAGGATGATCGAGGTCCGGCAAGTCACCACACGGCGCGAGCAGCGGGAATTCATCGAGTTCCCGATCGACCTGTACAAAGGCAATCCCTTCTTTGTACCGCCTTTCTACGCCGACGAACGGAAAATGTTCCGTCCGGGCTACGTCTATACCGACTGCTGCGACTGGATCTGCCTGAACGCCTACAAGGACGGGAAGATGGCCGGCCGTATCCAGGGTATCATCCAGAAGGCCGCCAACGAGAAAAACGGCGAGCGGCGGGCCCGCTTCACCCGTTTCGACGCCATCGATGACGTCGAAGTGTCGCGCGCCCTGTTCTCGTCCGTTGAAAAGTGGGCCCTGGACAAGGGCATGGACACGCTCTGCGGCCCGCTCAGCTTCTCCGACCTGGAGCGCGAAGGACTGCTGGTCGAGGGATTCGACCAGCCCCAGACCTTTGAGGAGCAGTACAATGCGGAATATTACCAGCACCACATCGAGCAGCTGGGCTTCGTCAAGGAAATAGACTGGACCGAGTCGCGCATCTATGCGCCGGAGCCGTCGGAAGACGAGGAAGACCTCGACAAGCTCACCGACTTCATCTTCCGCCGCTACAAACTGCATTTCGGCCCGTCGAAGAACGCCAAAGATTTCCTCCGCCGCTACGCCGACGGCGTCTTCGAACTGATCGACAAGTCGTACGACGGACTCTACGGCACCGTCCCTTTCACCGAGGGCATGAAGCGGCTGATGATCGACAATTTCCGCCTGGTCATCAGCCCGAAATACACGGCCGTCATCCTGGACGAGAACGAGAAGATGGTCTGCTTCGGCTTTGCCATTCCCAGCCTGGCCTCCGCGCTGGCCGGAACGAAGGGACGCTACACACCGAAAGTGCTGTGGCGCCTGCTGCGCAATATCCGCAAGCCGAAAGTCATCGACCTGTGCCTGATCGGGGTAGATCCGGAATACCTCAACCGCGGCGTGTCGGCCGCCTTCGCATCGGCCATCATGCATATGCTGCGCGACACGCCGGTCCGCTATGCCGAGACCAACCTCAACCTCGAAGACAACTACGCCATCCAGAACCTGTGGCACCGCTTCAATGCCGTACAGGCCAAGCGCCGCCGCGCCTATGTGAAGAAACTCGCATGATCAAGATCCTCGTCGACTGCTTCGGCGGCGACCATTCGCCGCAAGCCCAGGTGGCCGGTTCGCTGGCCGCCCTGGCCAAAAACCCGAACCTGCATCTTCTTCTGACAGGCGACCAGGCCCTGCTCGAAGCCGAACTGAAAGGGAAGACTTATGATGCCACACGACTGGACATCATCCACGCACCCGAAGTAATCGGCTGCGACGAAAAACCTACCGACGTGATCCGTCTCAAACGGAACAGTTCGATGATGAAGGCCATCATCCTGCTGCGCGACGAAGACGACATCGCGGCTATGGTCTCCTGCGGCTCCACCGGCGCCCTGGTAACCGGCGCCCTGGTGCGCCTGGGACGGATTCCCGGAGTCATCCGTCCGGCATTCTGCCCGCTGCTTCCCACGATGGAAGGGGGGATCGTGGGCATCTGCGACAGCGGAGCCAATCCCGAAGTCACGCCTGCCCACCTGCGACAGTTCGCCATCATGGCCAGCCTTTATCTGGAGAACGTTTACGGCGTGGACAAGCCCCGCACCGCCCTGCTCAATGTGGGCAAGGAAGCAGAAAAAGGGGATGATATCCGGCGCGAAGCCTACCAGCTGCTGCAGCAGACCCCGTCGGTCAACTTCGTCGGCAATATGGAAAGCCGCGACCTGCTGTCCGGCGCCTACGACCTGGTGGTGGCAGACGGATTCTCGGGCAACGTGCTGGTCAAGACCACTGAAGGTACGGCTATCGAACTGCTCAAGAAACTCAAGAAGGACATCTATTCCCGGACGCTCTACAAGGTAGGCGCGCTTCTGATGAAGCGCATGTTCCAGGAAGAGAAGGAATTCATGAACTACCAGAACTATGGTGGCAGCGTCCTGCTGGGAACGGCCAAGGTCGTGGTCAAGGGCCACGGCAGCAGCAAGGCCGTGGCCGTGGAAAAATGCATCGAGCAGGCCTACCGCATGGAAATCAGCAAACTTTCATCCAAGATCGAGACAGAAATCGCCCGATACGAACATTACGAAGAATAATCAAACCGTCCCAGACCGGGCATCTTTAAGCCTATGTTTGACAAAGTCAAGGCCATCCTGGCCAAGCAGCTCCGGAAGGATCCGGCCATCATCACTCCCGAATCGAGAATCAAGCGCGACCTGGGTGCCGACTCCATCGACATCCTGCAACTGCTTATGCGCATCGAAGACCAGTACGGCATCGTCATCCCCGACCAGGAACTCGCAAAGTTCGAGACCGTAGGTGATGTCGTAGCCTTCCTGGAAAAGCAGGAAGCTGCTAATATTTAAAGAGATACTCTGTAGAGATACCGCCAAACTCCTCGAGCACCATACGCACGGGGAGACCTTTTCCGTTGTATTCCATGATGATCTGGGAATAGCCGCGGGGAGCGGCTTTGCGGGCCTTCATCTGAACCGTCTTGATCCCATTCTTTTCGGATACGGAAAGATCAGCGTCGTTGTCCTTGGCCGCCTGCTCATAGTTGCCGTCGATGCAGTTGAGCAGCGTATTGCGCAGGACCTTGAAATGCGCGTTCTTGCCGGTGTCCACGGAAATCTTCTGCCCCATCGTGTTGGAACGGAGCATCGGACCCGAAATGACCAGGTACTCCCCTGCCGGGTCGGTATAGGTCATCGTCAGCTGGTCGGGGGATTTGTAGGACACGACGCCTTCGGAACGGATGACCTTGCCGGAAGCCTTGATGGTACGTGCCTGGGTGAATTTGCATTCGGTTGTCTGCGCCTGGACAAGCCACGCAAAAAACACGAAAAAGACTAAAAACAGTGATTTTTTCATTCTCAATCGTAAAAACGGGGACAAAGATAGATTAATTATTCCTAAATTTGTGCCAAACGATAGAAAAATGCCAGCAATCGAACCTTATTGGAATCCGCAAATTGACTTATCCGGGCACCTGTTCCATATGAAAAAAGTGGAAAGGACGGGTTTTTTCGATGTCTCCGATGTGCCCGAAACGGTTTTGCCCCTGTTCTCATTCGTCTATCTGCTCCGCGGAGAAGTTCTTCTGGAAGTGGAAGGAAGAGCCTGTCTCTGCAAGCAGAACCAACTGCTCCTGGTGCCGCGCAACGTTCCTTTCAGGGTCCTGTATTTCAAAGGGAATATCGGCTATGAATGCGCATTCTCGCTCCGTTTCCTCAAGGACGTTTCCTACGATTGCCTGCACGTCCCGCATCCGCTGCTCCAGACCTTTGAAGCCGAAGATGCTGCTTTTACCGCCGCCCTGCTGGAGCAAATCTATCAGTCCTTCCACAATGACGACCTGGCTTTGACGGCCAGTGCCCTCGACTTGTTCCTGTGCCGGCTCAGGCAACGGGAGGGGAAACCCGAAAACGCCCTGGTCAGCCGTTTTCTGGAGATGGTCTTCAACCGCAATGAAAAACCGGGGAAGGTGTCCGATTATGCGGAAACGCTCTTCATCACCCCGAACTACCTCAACCGGCTGGTCCGCGCCAACACCGGCCACTCAGCCATGGAATGGATCGAAATCTCCCGGCTGAACCTGGCCAAGTCGCTGCTCAAGCAGAACCGACTGCAGGTTTCCGAGATTGCCGCCGCCGTCGGCATCGACGACCAATCCTACTTCACACGTTTCTTCAAGAAGAACGAAGGCTATACGCCGACCCGGTATCGGGAGATGCTCATCTCAGGCATAAAAAATCCTGATTAAGGGCGTCTTACCCGGCCGGAGCCAGCAGGATTTCAGCACAGAAAGAAGAACGGCCGCCGACTCTTCCCTCGACGACCCATCCGTCCTCGACGGACGAACGGAACAGCTCGACCACTTCGCCGGGCAGGGCTTCCTTGTTGAAATTGATACGCAAACTCCGGACGCGGCGCGTGGCCAGTGTCTCGTAGTCCAGGCAGTCCATAGCCCAGACCACATAACGGGCATTGTTGGTGTGCCCCACGAAATCGATGTCCGAATAGGATACTTTGTGTTCGGCGACCTGCTCGATCTCGCCTTCCGGCATCTGAACCTTCCCACAAGGGGTTTCAATGGCGTTTTCGGGGCAGATGGTATCGAGGGGAAGGTGGTCTTCCAGATGCTCGCGCCGCAGGAGCCGGCGCGTGTTCATATCGATGATCAGCCAGGAAGAAGTGGCCACGACGGCAGGTTGCCCGTCAGCCCCGGTCATCCGGAAGTCACGCACATAGAAGGGGCCTTCGAAACCCTTGTGCCAGGTCTGCAGCGTCACGGCATCCTTCCAGCGCGGCATCGCGAGAAAATGTGCCTCGAAGCGTGAGAGCACCCACGCGGTTCCGTAGCGTTGCAAGGCATCGAAACCGAAGCCCAGCGAATCAGCCGACACATTGGCGATTTCCTGTGCCATATCCATGAAGGCGCCCGGTTTCAGATAATGGGACACGTCGGTGTCGTAACAGGGCACCGTCAGTCGTTGCGTGGTTATTTTTTCGGTCATTTCCATGAGGGTCAGGCTTTGTAGCGGGTTTCCGCATCCGGAGCTTCCGTCCTGTAACCGATGGGATTGCGCCGGTTGGCTTTGGCAAGGGAGGAAGGATTGCAGCGGATGGATTCTTCCAGGTGACGCTGGGTAATCACTTCGTCGGCAAGAGCCGCGATCAGGGCGGCATCGTTGGCGATGAAGGCGATGTCGGACGAGGCGTAGCCATCCGTCAGGGAGGCCAGCCGGTCCAGGTTGATGTCGTCGGCCAGCGGACGGCCTTTGAGGTGATGGATGAACATCGCGCGACGGGTCGCGGCGTCCGGAGCGGGCACTTCGATCTGCAGGTCGAGACGGCCCTTGCGCAGGACGGCCGGGTCGATCATATCCATCCGGTTGGTGGTTCCGATGACGAAGATGCCGCGCTGGGCGCAGTTGTTGAGCTGGGAGAGGAACTCGTTGACTTCCTCCGGACGATGCCGCGCCGCATCACTGCCACGCGCGGGGACGAAGGAGTCAAATTCGTCAAAACACAGCACTGTCGGCGCCTTGGCCTGGGCTTCCTGGAAAAGGGCGGCAATCTTGCCCTGCGTACCGTGGATATAGGTACTGCCCAGGTCCGAACCGTTGACCACCATATAATTGAAGCGGGACTCCTCGGCGAATTTTTCAGCGAAATAGGTTTTTCCGCACCCCGGAGGGCCGTAGAGCAGCATGCCGTTGGGCGGCAGCAGACGGTACTTCCGCGCCTTCTCGCGGTCGCGCAGGACCCAGATCACCCGCTCCGTAAGCATCTTCTTGAGATCTTCCATCCCGGCCACGTCGGCAAAGCCGCCCTGGCGCGTATTGCGCTGCAGGGCTTTCTTGAGTTCCGTGCCGTCGGTCGTCGCCACCAGGCCTGAGGGGGACGAAGGACGGGCGGGGCGCTGGGGAGTGGCCGTGCGATGCCGGTCCTCTCCGGACGCCGAGACGCCGAGAAGTTGCAGCATCTTGGCGGGAGAGGGCCGCTGCTGCGGATTGATGTGCAAACCGGTGAGCACCAGTTTCTGCAACTGGGGATCGGCCGCGTGCAGGGCCGCAGGCCATACCGGCTCGCGGCGGCGTGCCTCCCGGAGCTGGTCGATCTGCTGCCAGAGCGGCTCCTGTTCATCCAGGGTCAGGTTCCACGGCGCCTGTCCGCAAAGCATCGTAAAGACCAGCGCGGCAACGGAGAAGGCGTCGCTCTCCGGCGAGAAATGGCCCTCCAGCGCTTCAGGCGCCGTAAAGAGCAGGTTCAAATCCTCCAGGGGGAAGGGTGGATTGCCGTCGAAGGGCGCGCAGGCGTGGCCCAGGTCGATGATCTTGGGGACCACCGCGCTGCCGGCCTGCGTTTCCAGCAAGATGTTGCGCGGAGTGATGTCGTTGTGGTTAAGGCCCAGCGAGTTTTGGAGATAGACCAGCCCCTCGAGCACAGGTATGATCATCGCCCGCACTTCCGGGCCTGTGAAACGCCTCCCTTCGCCGAGCAGTTCCGAAAGGAGCACACCCCGGAAAAACTGCATGGCCAGCCAGGGGTAACTGTGCCCCTGGACGGAAAGGACGCTGTCGGTGACATACGAGATGACATTGGGATGGTCGACGCGGCGGCTCGACACGATTTCCGTCACCTCCCCTTCCGTGAACCAGGTGGCGGGCACCTTGTCCTGATCGAAGAGTTTCAGGAAGAACGTGCCCTTTTCCGGATTTCCCACCACATAGCAGTCGTTGTACAGACCCTCCTTGATGAAGCGCTGCACCTTGTAGGGGCCGATCGGAGCATTGTCAGGCAGACGGATCATAACGACAAAGGATTAAAGCGGGGTGACGTCCAGACTCAGGGACGAACTGTAGAAAGAAAGGCTGTTGACCTGCACCCGCTCGAGTAAGCGGGCGAGCTGCGGAATGGCCGCCAGATTGAGGACGGCACGACCGCCCGAGAAGCTCTCCACGAACCCCTCCGGCAACTTCTGCATAAGTTTCTGCGAAGCCATGTCAAGGGCCATGTTGCCGGCTTTTCCCGCATCGAGCTGCAGGACCGCGCGGCGGCCGTCGAACTCGACCAACTGCAGATCGGCCGAGACCGTGTGGTTGATCGGACGGTTGATGACCGGCAGGGAAATCGACGCCTCGTAGGTGAACGTCAGCGTATCCGGGCCTTTGTATTGGATGCCGACAGACTGTCCGCTCCGCTGGCGAACCAGCTGGGAAATCTCGTCGTAAGATGCAGAAATAACCATTCTTCCTCAATTTTTTCTCAAATTTAACGATTGTTTCACGATATTTGCAGATAAAGCTGGAAAATTTCCCCCATGAGACGATTTATACCCGTCCTGATCCTTCTGACACTCTCCTCCGCGCTCCACGCACAGGCCCTGTCGTTCGGCTCCGAGACCCTCTCCTACTCCGTACGGCACAATCTCTTTCCCGGCGACATCGGCACGATGACCTTCCGCGGAAAGGATGCCGGCGGCAACTACAAAGTTGAAGCGACCCTGAAAGCCGCTGTCGGAAACATCTATACGCTTGATTGCGATTATACCTCCGTCTTCCAGAAAGATGCACAACTGACACCGGTTTCTGCCACGCGCAGCCAGACCGAAAAGAAATACTGGGCCAAAGGCAAGTATGACTGGTCCGCACCCGGAAAGGTCCACCTCGACGTGACCAAGAGCACCCGGGCGCCCCGCAACGAGACCCTCAACTGGTCCGGCACCGTCCGCGACCTGCTGGGCACCATCTGGTGGCTCCGCAGTCTCGATTACGACAAGGCGATGACTTCCAGCAACGCCCTGCTTCTGGATCACGACGCCCTTCCCGTGACCATCTCTTCCTGCACCCGCAAGACCATCAAATCCGGCGGCAAGCAGACCCCTGTCATCGAAGTGGCCATCGCCCAGAACGGCAAGGAAGCCCTCCGCCTGACCCTGACCGACGACAGCCGCCGTATCCCGCTCAAGTTCTCCCTCTCCCTGCCCTTCGGTACCATCAAGGGCACCCTCAAGTCATAACTATCCATCCGATATGAGTCTGACCCCATTTGCAAGACTGGTATTCGCGCCGCGAGCGCGGGAGTTGAAACGTCAACGGACAGAAGGGGACGCCGCCCAAAGGGAGGCGCTCTCCTTTTTGATGCACAGGGCCGCAGGTACCGAGTACGGGAAGCAGCACGGCTTCGCTTCGGTCCGCACCTACGAAGATTTCGCGGCATCCTGCCCTGTCAACACTTATGAGGAACTCAAGGGCGGCATCGACCGGATGCGGCACGGAGAGCGCGACATCCTCTGGCCCGGGGCCGTGAAGTGGTATGCCAAATCTTCCGGCACAACGGCCGACAAGTCGAAGTTCATCCCCGTAAGTGCCGAAGGCCTGCAGAAAGCCCACTACCAGGGTGGCTTCGATTCTCTCGCCTATTACCTTGACAATCATCCGGAAAGCCGCATCTTCGACGGCAAGGCGCTCATCCTGGGCGGCAGCCACGCCCCGAACTACAACGTGAAGGACTCGCTGGTAGGCGACGTGAGCGCCATCATGCTCGAAAACATCAATCCCATCGCCAACCTGGTGCGTGTCCCCAAAAAGGAGACGGCGCTGATCGCCGACTTCGAGGTCAAGCGCGACCGCATCGCCCGCGAGACCATGAACCAGAACGTCACCAACATCAGCGGCGTTCCGTCCTGGATGATGTCGGTCCTGACGCGTGTGATGGAACTGTCCGGCAAGTCGCATCTGGAAGAGGTCTGGCCCAATCTCGAAGTCTTTTTCCACGGCGGCGTAGCCTTCACGCCCTACCGTGCCCAGTACCAGCGCTTGATCACCTCGCCCAAGATGCATTATATGGAAACGTACAATGCCAGCGAGGGATTCTTCGGCCTCCAGGACGACCCGGCCGATCCGGCCATGCGCCTGACGCTCGACTACGGCATCTTCTACGAATTCATCCCGATGGAAGACTTCGGGAAGGAGAACCCCGCTGTCGTGCCGATCTGGGGCGTCGAGACCGGAAAGAATTACGCGATGGTCATCTCCACGTGCTGCGGTCTGTGGCGCTATCTGATCGGCGACACGGTCCGCTTCACCTCCAGGAATCCGTACAAGTTCGTCATCACCGGCCGGACGAAGCACTTCATCAACGCCTTCGGTGAAGAACTGATCGTCGACAATGCCGAACAAGGCCTGGCCTTCGCCTGCCGCGAAACCGGCGCCGAAGTGCTGGAATACACCGCCGCTCCCGTGTTCATGGACGACAACGCCCGTTGCCGGCACCAGTGGCTCATCGAGTTCGCGCGTCCGCCGGAAGACCCGGCGCTCTTCGCGCAGCTGCTCGACCGCAAGTTGCAGGAAGTCAACAGCGACTATGAAGCCAAACGCTTCAAGGACATCACGTTGCAGCCACTCGAACTTACCGTTGCGCGCCCCGGCCTTTTCAACGACTGGCTGCGCCAGCGCGGCAAACTGGGCGGCCAGCACAAAGTCCCGCGCCTGAGCAACAGCCGCGAGCACATCGACCAGTTGCTCGCACTCAACACAAACCCTACCTTGTAAGCCTCCGAAACCATGCCCGTCAACGAAACCGTCACGCTCGACCTCGACCAGATCGTCAAAAGCCGCTTCGGCGAGAAAAAGATCCCCCAGTTCGTCCTGAACTGGCTCAAACGGTTCATCCACCAGGACCACCTCAACGGCTACCTGAGCAAAGGCTACCTGGGGGTGGAATTCGCCGAAAAGTCGCTGGAGTACTACGACGCCCACGTCACGGTGGAAGGACTGGAGAACCTCCCCGATGAAGGACGGTTCACCTTTGCGGGCAACCACCCGCTGGGCGGTCTCGACGCGATGAGCATCATCGGCACGGTAGGACGCAAATACGACGGCCATATCGTCATTCCCGCCAATGACTTCCTGATGGCGATCAAGCCGATCGCCGAATATACCATTCCGGTCAACAAGATGGGCGGCCAGAGCGCCGACCTGGTGGGCAAGATCAACGAAGCCTTTGACTCCGACCGCCAGGTCATCATCTTCCCGGCCGGGCTGTGCTCGCGCAAGATCGACGGCATCGTGCAGGACCTTCCCTGGAAGAAAACCTTCATCACGAAGAGCCGCCTGTCGCACCGCGACGTGATCCCGATGTGGTTCAGCGGACAGAACTCGAAACGCTTCTACCGGCTCGACAAGCTGCGCAACCTGCTCAAACTCAAGCTCAACATCGCCATGCTCACCTTGCCGGACGAACTCTACAAAAGCCAGCACAAGTCGTACCGGCTGATTTTCGGCAAGCCGATCCCCTGGCAGACCTTCACGTCTGAGAAGCGGGATGCCGAGTGGGCCGCCTGGGTCCGGGAAAAAGTTTACGAACTCCCTAAAACGGAAAACCTATGAAAATGGAACCGATCATCGCACCTGTGGACAAGGAGCTGCTCAAAGCCGAGCTGACAGAAAAGCATTTCCTGCGCGATACCAACCACGCCGACAACAAGCTCTATATCGTAGACAACCAATGCGCACCGAATGTCCTGCGGGAAATAGGCCGCCTGCGGGAGATCGCCTTCCGGCAGGGCGGCGGCGGCACCGGAAAATCCATGGACCTGGATGCCTTCGACCTGGATCCCGCTTTCAAATACAAGCAGCTCGTCCTCTGGGATCCGGAGAATGAATGCATCATCGGCGGCTACCGTTATGTGCTCTGCGACCAGGTGATGTACGACCGCTACGGACAGCCCATCATGCCGTCGGCCCATCTGTTCCGTTTCACGCGCCGTTATCTGAAAGGGGCTTTCCCCAAGACCATCGAACTGAGCCGTTCTTTCATCCGGCCCGAATACCAGAGTTCCGCACAGGGGATGAAGAGCCTCTACTCGCTCGACAACCTCTTTGACGGCCTGGGCGGCCTGATCGTGCTTTACAAGGGACGGATGGAGTATTTCTTCGGCAAGATGACCATCTACCCTTCCTTCCCCGAGAAAGGGCTCCAGATGATCCTGTACTTCCTGCGCAAGCATTTCGGGAGCCGGGAAGCCGACCTGTACGGCCGCATCGACCGGATGGTGATTCCCAAGAACCCTGTCAAGATCCGCCTGTCCCGCGAACTGGGCAAGATCTTCACGGAAGACGATTTCCGCAGCGACTACAAGATCCTCAAGCGTGAAATCCAGCAGTTGGGGGTCAACATCCCGCCGCTGGTCAACACCTATATGAACCTCTCGCCGACGATGAAATCGTTCGGTGCGGGCATCAACGACGAGTTCGGCGACGTCATCGAGGCCGGCATCCTGATCAAATTCGACGAGATGCACCCCGAAAAGACGCGCCGGCACTTGATCTTCCCCAATCTGAAGGGACTCCGCAGGCGGCTGAGCCACCTGCGGAAGAAGAACTAGAGCAACGCTTCAATCGCTTTTTCCAGCTGCTCAGGCGCTACGGTAGGTTCGTAGCGGGCCACGACTTTGCCCTTGCGGTCCACCAGGAACTTGGTGAAATTCCATTTGATGTCCGGATTGGACGCGTAGTCGGGATTCGAGCGGGCCAGCATCTGGTCCATGAATTCGGCCGTCAGGCCTTCTCCGAACCCTGCGAAAGGCTTCTCTGCATACAGCCACTTGAAGATCGGGGTAGCCTGCTCGCCGTTGACCTCCACCTTGTCCATCAGCGGGAAGGTGACGCCATAGTTGAGGCGGCAGAACTCCGCGATCTCGTCGTTGGTGCCGGGCTCCTGGTGACCGAATTGGTCGCAAGGGAAACCGACCACGACCAGACCCTGGTCGCCATACTTCTTGTATAGGGCTTCCAGACCGTCATATTGCGGCGTGAAACCGCATTTGGAGGCCGTGTTGACAATCAGCAGGACCTTGCCTTTGTAATCGGAAAAGTTCACCTCCGTTCCTTCGTTGGAAAGGGCCTTGAATCCATAAATCGTGTTCGCGTCCGACGATTTGCAGGCCGTCAGCAGCAGTGCGGCCGCAAGCGTCATGATCATAGAAATGTTTTTCATGTCAGGAAATGGATTGCGTTGATGGATAACTGACGGCTAAAATACGGAAAATAATTTGTAAATTTGACATCGGATCCCAAAAACCAGTCGGATGAAACACGCAATCCTTCAATGGCTTCCCGCGCTGATGCTGCTGCTCGCAGCCACGGCCGCCTACGGCCAGCGCATCACCAACGCCAATTACCAGACCGTCGCCTACATCAAGTCGGACGGCACCATCCAGGACGGCTCCTACCGCACCGTCGGCCACATCAAATCTGACGGCACCATCCAGGACGGCTCCTACCGCACCATCGGCTACCTGAAAAGCGACGGCACCATCCAGGACAGTTCCTACCGCACGGTCGGCCACATCAAGGACGACGGCACCGTCCAGGACAGTTCCTATCGCACCATCGGCCACGTCAAGAAAGACGGCACTGTCCAGGACGCCTCCTACCGCACCATCGGCCACGCCCGCGACATCCCGCTCCGCTGGGCCGCATTCTTCTTCTTTTTCAGTGCGAACTGAGCAAATATACTCAAAATAACCAACATGGGCGGTGGGCCACTACCTTCGACTGCTGGTGCGACCGGGTGGTGGAGGCGCTGGGGGTGGCGAAGAGAGAGCGGAACGTTTCTTCTGAAGCGGGTCCCGCATACTATGAGGTAGTCGCGGCTAAAACAAGTTTCACGTCGCAAACCATTCTACTAATGAGACTATCCGGATATGTTTTCCCTTGTACTCAACAGAATCTTCTTGATCCCAAGTGATAAGCAAGAGATTCTCGCACTTTAATTCCTCGGAAGCTTTAACAAGAGCATCCATCTCACGTTCGCGTGTCTTGGCCTTCGAGATCTCATACGATACTTGGATCAAGGATGTCACCTTTCTCCCGTCCCGGGTCACAAAGTCGACTTCTTTGTCATTGGTTGTCCGGTAATAGAAGAGAGACTTCTCAAGATCATATCCTCTCCGTAGCAACTCAATGAACACCATGTTCTCCAGTTGCCTACCATTATTGCTGGACAGTTCGAAGGATCGAGTATAGATAAAGCCATTATCAATAACATAAACCTTGCGCGGAGCCTTCTTCATCTCTTTTAGTTTGTTGTTGTATCGAGGGAGATAGAAGAAAAGATACGGCTCGGCCAGATATCCGCAGAACTTTTTAACCGTTGTTACACTGCCTAAAGACAGTTCATCGGCGATCTCGTTATAACTGAGAGGGTTGGAATAGTTACTGATTAGATAATCGGCCAAGTCGTAAAGCTCTGTTATCTTGCGAATCTTATGACGTTGTGCCACATCTTTCAGTATTATGGAGTCAAATAGAGCACTAAGATATGCCTGCTCAATATCTCGATTCTTGACGATTTCAGGATAACCCCCTTTCTTGAGATAATCGTCCATCTCAATGAAGAGCTTTGCCTTCTCATCGGGCAATTCTGCGTCGATAGGAGCCTCTTTATATTCAAGGGTTTCTTTCATTGAGAATGGAAGTATCTGGATTTCAACATACCGTCCAGTAAGAAGGGTGGACATCTCGCTGGAGAGCAGGTTGGCATTGGAACCGGTAATGACCAGGTTCACCCCGCGACGATACAGTTTAGATACCCAGGCATCCCATGAGTCTAAATTCTGCACTTCATCGAGTAGTAGATAATCATAACCGGGATATACCTCGGCAAGCGCTTGCATAACGGCATCCTCATTGAAGGCCCCCAGCAACTGGGTGTCATCAAAATTCAAATAGGCATAATTCTTTCCCGACAGGATCTGCAATGCATAAACGGACTTCCCTGCCCTTCGGGGACCTGTAATCAGTTTGATGACATTTGCATCAAGATAAGGTGCCACATTCTGAAATTGATCCCTGGTATGGTATGGTCTTGAGGCAAGGTCATCCCTTTCTGCGCGTTGCTTTAGGACAATGTTTCTCATCACTATCTTTCGTTAACTGCACAAATTTAGCAAATTTTATCCATTACACAAACGATAATGAATAAACTATTCCCCCGTTCGGCCAAAATTTGTCCCCCAATTTGGCTGGTTCGATTTATTTCATTTAAGGATCAACTAGCCGACATAGGGGTAGTGACAAAAACGAAACTGGGACGCGACAATTTCTACATCAACAAACGACTCTTCAATCTGCTGATGAACGCTTTTCACTATGAGCAGTTTGGAGAGAAGAAAATAATAAGGACAGAATAAAAGAACGCGGCAGGGCCTGAAGGTCCTGCCGCACATTGTAATCAGAATCAGAAGTCCGGCTTACAGTTCCACCTTCGTGGGCTTGACCATGTTCTTCGGGTCGAGGATCTTGTCGAGCTGCTGCTTGGTGAGGTACTTCTTTTCGAGGACGAGCTGATAGACGCTGCCGCCGGTGACAAGGGCTTCCTTGGCGACCTCGGTGCACTTGGCATAGCCGATGTACGGCTTGAGGGCGGTGACGATACCGATGCTGTGCTCAGCCAGGTCCTTGCAATGCTTCTTGTTGGCGGTGATGCCGTCGATACACTCGATGCGGAGGGTGTTGAGGGCGTTCTTCATCCAGGTCATCGATTCGACCATCGATTCGACGAGTACCGGTTCCATGACGTTCAGCTCGAGCTGGGCGGCTTCAGAAGCCATGGTGATGCAGGTGTCGTTGCCGATCACCTTGAAGCAGACCTGGTTGGTGACCTCGGGGATGACGGGGTTCACCTTGCCCGGCATGATGGAGCTGCCCGGCTGCTTCGGCGGGAGGTTGATTTCGGCCAGGCCGGTGCGGGGACCGGAGGCGAGCAGACGGAGGTCGTTGCAGATCTTCGAGATGCGGATGGCGATGTTCTTCAGCTCGGCGTGGTAGCACACCATGCAGGAAGTATCGTTGGTCGCTTCCACGAGGTCCTTGGCGAGGCTGATCTTCCAGCCGGAGATCTTCTTGATGTGCTTGGTGCAGGCCTCGGCGTAGCCCGGTTCAGCGGTGATGCCGGTACCGATGGCGGTAGCGCCCATGTTGATGACGAGGAACTCCTGTGCAGCGGCGTCCAGGCGCTTCATTTCCGTCTCGACGGCGGTGGCGAAGGCACCGAAGGTCTGGCCGAGAGTCATCGGAACGGCGTCCTGCAGCTGCGTGCGGCCCATCTTGATGATGTTGGCAAAGCTGCGCTGCTTGGCGCGGAATGCCTTGGCAAGGGCCTTGAGGGCTGCCATCAGGTCCTGATGGATCATGTAAAGGCCCAGGTGCATGGCCGTCGGATATGCGTCGTTGGTCGACTGGGCCATGTTGATGTGGTCGTTCGGGTGGATGAACTGGTAGTCACCGTGTTTCTTGCCGAGGATCTCGAGGGCGCGGTTGGCGATGACCTCGTTGGCGTTCATATTGGCCGAGGTGCCGGCGCCGCCCTGGATCATGTCGATCGGAAAGTGCTCGGTGTGCTTGCCTTCCATGAGTTCCTTGCAGGCAGCTACGACGGCGTCGGTAATCTCGTCGGAGACGAGGCCGAGGTCGTGGTTGGCGAGGATGGCGCCCATCTTGACGATGCCGAAGGCCTTGACGAACTCCGGATGGTCACCCAGAAGGTTGCGGCTGATATCGAAGTTCTCGATGCAGCGGAGGGTCTGTACGCCGAAGAGGGCCTCTGCGGGAACCTCCTTGTCGCCCAGCAAGTCGTGCTCTGAACGGGTCTTGCCGGAAGTCTTGAATTTGTATTCGATCATGTCTTGTAGTATAGTATAATTAAGGGTTAGGCAAAAAACTTTTCTATGCGCCCCAGGGCAGTCGGCAGGGCGAAGATCACGACCCGGTCGTAGGGTTTGATCCAGGTGTCTTCCGTGGCGATGATGGTCTCGTTTCCGCGGATGACGCCGCCGATGATGGTGTCGGAAGGGAGGTGGAGGTCCTTGATCGGCGCTTTGGTAATCTGGCTGTCCGGGTTGACGATGTATTCGATTACCTCGGCGTCGGAGCCGCCGATCACCTTGACGGTGCGGACCTTCGTACTCATCGTGAAGCGGAAGATGCGGCCGGCGGTGATGATCTTCTTGTTGATGACGGCATCTACGCCCATTCCTTCAGCCAACTTGATGTATTCGATGTTCTCGACCTCTGCGATGGTCTTGGCTACGCCCATCTTCTTGGCGGCCACGCAGGCCAGGATGTTGGTCTCCGAACTGGAAGTTACGGCCACGAAGGCGTCGCAACTCTTGACGTCCTCTTCGTAGAGGAAGTCGGAGTTGCGGCCGTCGCCGTTGATAACCAGCGTCCGGTCGAGGTTTTCGGAGAGGACTTCGCAGCGGTCGCGGTTGATCTCGATGATCTTCACGAACTCAGCCGTCTTCTCGAACTGGCGGGCCACCATCTCGCCGATGCGGCCGCCGCCCAGGATGGTGAGCCGTTTGATTTCGAGATATTGTTTGCCCGACCAGGACATCAACTCGCCGATGTATTCCCGGCGGGTGACGACATAAACCATATCGCCCCGCTTGAAGAGCGTGTCCCGCTGGGGGATGAGGGTCTCGCCGCCGCGGGCGATGGCCACGACCTTGAAGGGGAGGGCGTTCTGTTCATAGGGGAAGTCGGCGGTGCTCTTGTTGAGCATCCGCGAGCCTTCTTCGATGCGGAAGACCACCAGCTGGAGCTGTCCGCGCGCGAAGTCGACGAACTCCGAGACGTCCGACTGCTTGAGCAGGTCGCCGATCTCGGTGGCGGCTATCTTTTCGGGATAGAACAGCAGGTCGATGCCCATATCGGTGAACATCACCTTGTTGTCGTAGTTGAGGTATTCTGCGTCGTTGATGCGTGCGGTGACCTTCTTGGCCCCCAGTTTCTTGGCGATGATGGCTGACACCAGGTTGACGTCCTGTTCCTTGGCCGGGCTCACGGCCACGAACAGGTCGGCCTTGTCGACGCCGGCCGACTTGAGGACGGTGATGGAGGTGGGATTGCCCTGGACGGTAAGCACGTCCATGCTTTCACTTACGAGGGCGAGCCGCTCCTCGTCGTGGTCGATGATGGTAATCTCGTGATACCCCTCGCTGAGCATCTTGGCCAGGTGGCATCCGACTTCTCCGGCTCCGGCAATGACTATCTTCATATCCTAATGCAGTTTGGCTCCGATGAGCGTCATGAATTCGTTGCGGGTGCGGATGTCCCTCAGGAAGGTGCCGGTGAAGGCGGAGGTGGTGGTCACGGAGTTCTGTTTCTGGACGCCGCGTACCTGCATGCACATATGGGCGGCTTCGATGACGACGGCCACGCCGAGCGGATGCAAAGTGTCGTGGATGCAGTCGCGGATCTGGACCGTAAGCCGTTCCTGGACCTGGAGCCGGCGGGCGAAAGTCTCCACCACACGGGCGATTTTGCTCAGGCCGGTGATGTATCCGTCGGGAATGTAGGCCACGTGCGCCTTGCCGTAGAAGGGCAGCATATGATGTTCGCACATCGAGTAAAGTTCGATGTCCTTGACAACCACCATCTGATGGTACTCTTCCCGGAACATGGCCGAGCGGAGGATTTCTGCGCCGTCTTCTTCGTAACCCTTGGTCAGGAACTGCATCGAGCGGGCCACGCGCAGCGGGGTCTTGAGCAGGCCTTCCCGTTCGGGATTTTCGCCGATGAGCCGCAGGATCTCCCGGTAGTGACCTGCCAGTTCCTGCGTCAGGGGTTCGTCGTAATCTTCTTTCTTGATATAAGCCATATCGTCTAAAAGTATGGCAAGTTACGAATTAAATTTCACTTTTTCGAAATAATTCGTACTTTAGGACGCTAAATGCTTACCTATGCGGATTCTTGTCGTTGCCGCCGTCGATTTCGAACTGGAGACAGCCCGCTGCCTCCGGGGAGGGCTTGACGTCACTTTCCTGTGCGCCGGCGTAGGCGCCGGTGAGACAGCCCGCTCCTTGGAGCGGCTGCTTGCATCCGGTGATTTCGACCGCGTGCTGGACATCGGCATCGCCGGTGGCTATGGCCAGCGCCTCCCGCTGGGTTCCGTCGTCCACGTGACCGAAGAACAGCATGGCGACGCCCCCGTCGCTCCACTGCGGAATCCATCTCCCTGGCCCGAACTATCGTTCCTCCCCTCAGCCAAAGGCAATACCCTGCAGACGCTGGACGACCGCTACCGGACCGTTCCGGCCGACGTGGAAACGATGGAAGGCGCCGCCTTCTTCGAAGTCTGCCTACGGCACGGCGTGTCTTTCGCCCAGATCCGCGCTGTCTCGAACGTCGTAGGGGAACTCGACCACGCCCGTTGGGATATCCCGGCCGCGCTCTCGGGACTGGAATCCGCGCTGCAAACCCTCAAAGCCCGCTTGTCATGAAACTCTCCCTCGCCTTTTCCTCCTGTCCCAACGATACCTTCATGTTTCACGCCCTGGTCCACGGGCTGGTCGACACGGAAGGCCTTTCTTTCGACGTGGACATCTACGATGTGGAGGAACTCAACGAGCGTGCGCAGCGGGAGACCTACGACGTGACAAAGATCAGCTACCACGGCTGGTTCACGGTCCGCAACCGTTACGACATCCTTTCGTCGGGCTCCGCCCTTGGCTGGGACTGCGGGCCGCTGCTGGTGCGACGTGCCGACGATGCAGGCGTAATGGAACGTCGCCCCCTGCGGATCGCCGTTCCCGGCCGCTTTACCACCGGCGCGCTGCTCTGCACGCTGGCCTATCCCGGACTCGGCGTGCAGGAACCCATGCTTTTCTCCGAGATTGAGGGCGCGGTGGGCCGGGGTGACGCAGACCTGGGCGTCCTGATCCACGAAGGACGCTTTACCTACCGGGACAAGGGGCTGGAACTGGTCCGCGACCTGGGTGCCTGGTGGCAGGAGGCATCGGGTTGCCCGATCCCGCTCGGCGGTATCGCCGTGCGCCGTTCCCTTGGCGCGGAAATTGCTGCCTCTTTCGACCGCGTGCTGCACCGGAGCATCTCGTATGCATTCGCTCATCCGGAAGCCTCGCGTGATTATGTCGCCTCGTACGCCCGCGAGCTGTCGGCACAGATCCAGCAACAGCACATCGATATGTTCGTGGGCCGCTTCTCCCTCGACCTGGGAGAGGAAGGCCGCCGGGCCGTCGATACTTTGTATAAACGATATGAGCGAGATTATCTGCGTGGAGGGAGTCAGGAAGCTGTACCGCACGGGCGACAATGTGGTCAGGGCGCTTGACGGCATAGACCTCCGGATCCGGAAAGGAGCGTATGTCGCCATCATGGGCCCTTCGGGCTCGGGCAAATCAACGATGATGAATCTGCTGGGCTGTCTCGACGTCCCCACGTCGGGCCGCTATCTGCTGAACGGCTGCGACGTGAGCCGCATGGACGACGACCAGCTGTCCGAAATACGGAACCGGGAGATCGGTTTCGTGTTCCAGTCGTTCAATCTGCTGCCCCGTATGACCGCGCTGGAAAACGTGGCGCTGCCCCTGCTCTATGCAGGGGTGGGAAAGGAAGAGCGACTGCGCCGGGCCGCGGAATCCCTGCGCCAGGTGGGCCTCGCGCAGCGCATGGAGCACAGGCCAGACGCCCTCTCGGGCGGACAGCGGCAACGGGTGGCCATCGCCCGCGCGCTGGTCACCCGTCCTTCCATCATCCTGGCCGACGAGCCCACGGGCAACCTCGATACGGCCACCTCGGAAGAGGTGATGAAACTTTTCGCCGCCATCCATCGTAAAGGAAATACAGTGATACTCGTAACACACGAAGAAGACATCGCCCGCCATGCCGGAAGAATTGTCTATCTTCGTGACGGAAAAATCGAACGCGATGAAAATCTACACGAAAACCGGTGACGCCGGCACCACCTCCCTCGTCGGCGGGACGCGCGTCAGCAAAGCGCATCCCCGCGTGATGACCTACGGGGACCTCGATGAACTGATCAGCTATCTGGGCCTGCTTCGCTGTGAGACAGCCGGCAAGGAGCTGCCCCTGCGCCGCATCCAGATCCATCTGATGAATGTGAGCGCCCACCTGGCCAACGACGGCCGTTCGCTCAAGCTCAAACCGCTCGACGAAGCCGAGACCGCTTTCCTCGAGAGCGAGATCGACCGCATGACGGCGGAACTGCCGCCCCAGACCGCCTTCGTCCTGCCGGGCGAACCCCACGCCGCCTCGCTGGCCCACGTGGCCCGTACCGTATGCCGCCGGGCCGAGCGCAGCGCCGTCGGAATCGAGCCCAAAACCGACCAGGACGCCATCGCCATCCGTTACATCAACCGCCTGAGTGACTATCTGTTCACATTGGCAAGATACTTGTGCGAGGGGCACGATGATTACTGGTTGCCGTAAAGTGTTATAAAAAAAATTGTTGTATTGTTTTTTTTATATATTTGCGGCCCCAATTTGAGAGAGAAAAACAATAACACAAAAGCACTATGTATTGGACACTTGAGCTTGCATCCAAACTGGAAGATGCCCCCTGGCCCGCAACCCGGGAAGAATTGATCGATTATGCCACCCGCTCGGGAGCTCCGCTCGAAGTGATTGAGAACCTGGAAGACCTCGAAGAGGACGGCGAAGTCTACGACTCCATCGAAGATATCTGGCCAGACTATCCGACCAAAGACGACTTTTTCTTCGACGAGGAAGAGTACTAAGAGAGTTTTTTACTCTTAACATACTGATTTACAGCGAGATAAACAAAGTTTTTTGTTTATCTCGCTGTAATTTTAGTGCGTTTTTTTGCCGAATTTGTTTGTCTATGGCATTATTGGCACATTCGGCCCCTCCAAAATGCCAATAATGCCAGAAATGCCAAGGTAATGGAAATAATATGTTAAATTTGTATTCCATAGCATATTGATTTATGAAGATCCTGGGAAACAGAATCATATCCGAGTGTACGGCATACGACTTCAAGGATGAATTGGAGCGCAAGAAGATCCGTCACTGGCTCAAGAGTGTCAGCGCCTTTGCAAACACGGACGGCGGGGCCTTATACTTTGGTGTGAATAACGATGGCTCCGTCACCGGTCTCAAAGACATCCAAGCAGATTCCGACTTCATAAGCGAGAAGATCAATGCCCATTTGGATCCGCTACCGGAGTGGACGCTCACGCCAGCAGAGGGCGAAAACGGCAATATGATTCTGGAACTGACGGTGAAGCCCGGGCAGTTCACGCCTTATTACCTCTTTCTGGATGGTTCCCGCCAGGCCTATGTCCGCTCCGGAAACGAAAGCAAACAGGCCACGTCACGCCAGCTTCTAAACCTGGTGCTCAAAGGGACAAACCGCAGCTGGGACGCCCTACCGTCCCAAGAGAAGATTTCCAAGCACAGCTTCAAGATGCTTGCGAACGAATACCACGAAAGAACCCGCCTTCAATGGGACGACAAGTATCCTGAGTCCTGGGGCCTTGTTATGGAAGATGGCACCCTAACCAACGGCGGCCTACTTTTCTCGGACAATTGCAATGTATATCAGTCGCGAGTCTTCTGCACCCGCTGGGACGGACTCACGAAAACGGATGCCGTCAACGATGCCGAGTATAGCGGCAACCTTCTTTACCTGCTCAAGATGATGACTGGCTTCATCAAGTCCAGCACGGCGAAACGTTGGTTCAAACTCCCTGACTATCGCCTCAATTTCCCGGAATACTCTGACCGCGCAATCCTGGAATGCTGCGTCAACCACCTCATCCATCGGGATATGACCGAGGTCGGCAGTGAAGTCCACGTGGATATCTATGACAACCGCATTGAGTTCTACTCTCCTGGCGGCATGTTCGACGGTACCAGGATCCAGGACCGCGATATTCTCAAGGTCCCGTCCAAGCGGCGTAACCCCATCATTGCCGATGTCTTCACCCAGCTGGACCTTATGGAGAAACGCGGCTCTGGTTTCCAGAAGATTACCACGCACACATCTGGGCTGCGTCTATACAGCAAAGACCTCGCACCAACTTTCGAGTCAGACGCATCTTCCTTCTTCACCACGGTGTACAGTGTCCTCTATGGCAAGACGGATGGGGATTTCCAGCGCATCATTGACCAGGAATCCACACCTAAGACGGAAAACACTACCCAAAAGACTACCCAAAAGGGCGAGGATACTACCCAAAAGACTACCCAAAAGAAGTTTTCCACTACCCAAAAGCCCATAGGTGAGACCGCCCAAAAGATTCTGGACTTGCTCGCCGAGGATCCATACTTGACCCGTCAGGCTCTGGCTCCGATTCTTGATTTGACTCCGGATGGTGTGAAATACCATTTGAACAAACTCCAAAGAGACGGATATCTCGAGCGTAAAGAAGGACGTAAAACCGGTCGTTGGATAGTCCTGATCAAGAAATAAACCCCTCCACATAAGAGAACTGCCGCCACCTCAACGTGACGGCAGTTCTGTCATTCTCAGGAATGTCATCCTGAGACAAAGCCGAAGGATCTACTTCCCCCGTACATCCGGCTCTGTATGGTCACATCGACGTGCTAATCCAGACGGACAAGTACGTGTACATCATCGAGCTCAAGCACGACAAGGATCCGGACGACACCCTGGACCAGATCGACGAGAAGGGCTACGACTGGCCGTTCATAGCCAATGGCCGCAAGGTGTTCAAGATTGGAGCCATCTTTTCAACGAAGAACCGTCGGTTGGAAGATTGTGTAATCGACGAATAGCACAATGGATAGTGAATGAACGGAGCTGTATCAAGTAAGCGATGCGGCTCTGTTCGTTATAACTACTGCTAGCTTTTTATCGACTCCAAATAATATCTCCGTGTTTTTCGTATTGTTTTTGCCCAGAAAACTCGCAATACTCTTTGCCTTTGTATAGCCTTACCTTGTTAAGAAACTTCAAAGACCCGTTTTGATCTTCTATAGCATAATCAGAGCCGATTACAAAGGTTCCTTTGGGGAACGGTTTAGTAGGGTCAATCCGTTCGGTTGTATAATTCTTTTCATAATCTACTACACCGTCTTTATCTCGAGGATAAATACGCATAACTTTAAACGTGCTTTCAGCCTCGTTTTTCACTATCGGTTTTCTTCTACACATAATACACGGCAGTTCAATGAATTATAGATTTGAAAGAGAAACAATAATTATGCCGATGAAGTCAATTATTATTGTATTAATTTGGCGGGCATAAAAATCACATATGTGGATTTGTTGATAGGAGACGTCGTTATGAGACTTATTTAATAATGGCTCTACAGGATTTCGCCCATATCGATTCCTGTTATCTTATCTGCGTAATTTTGAGTATATTTGTAGAGTTGAACCTACGCCTTGCCCTATGCGCCATCTTTCCATCCCCATCATAGCCCTCTCGCTGGCCGCCCTCCTTCTCGCCTCCTGCGCCAACCGCCAGACCGCCGCAACCCTCAACGATGTTGAAACCTACATCCAGGAACGTCCGGACAGCGCACTGGCCACTATCCGCGCCATAGATACTACCACGCTGGCTACCCGCAGCCTTCGTGCACACTATGCCTTACTGCATGCGATGGCGCTCGACAAGAACTGGATCGACACGACAGATGAGAATGTCGTGATGCCGGCGGTGGAGTATTATGCCAAGCACGGAACAGCTGACCAGAAGATGAAGGCGTACTATTATCTGGGAAGAATTCAGCAGAATGACCACGATCTAAATTCCGCTATTATTTCTCTTACTCAGGCTGAGGCGGCCTCTGCCGGTTCAAAAGACGATAGCTTTAAAGGTCTGTTATCTATGGTGATAGCAGAGATTTATAAAAGTGCCCACTTTTCCGACAAGGAGCGAGAATATATAGAAAAAGGGATGATGCTATTTCAGAAGGCAAAAGATACCGCCCATTACGATCTTTCTTTTGGCCGTCTTGCGATGAATTATCAAGAGAAAAAGGATTGGCAAATAGCAGATTCACTTTACCGTAAGGGGATTATTCTTGCCGAACAGGATTCTGTAGCCATGAGAATGTTTTTGGTCCATTATGCGACAATGAAGGTTCTCCAACCTGAACCCGATCCTCAAGGTGCGATAGATTTACTCAATCGTTTTTATTCAGAGTATAAAACAAACCTTCCAATAAAGGAATATGGCGTATATGCTTATGCTTCCGCTCTTATCGGTGACGACAAGACTTGTGATTCGATCTTGGAGATGCTGACTCGTCAGCCTGATTCCCGCCGTAAGGAGGCAAGGTATTATGAGTATTTGATTGCCAAATACCGACAAGAGTACTCGCGAGCTAATGACTTGTTGACAGATATCTACAGTGAACAGGATAAGAATGTGGACAGAATGCTCAACAACTCGATTACGGCCATTCTCCAAGATTATTATCAGAATCAAGCTATAGAATCAAAGCATCAAACGCAAGTTCAGCGCTTGTCTTTTGTTGTGCTCATATTGGGCCTGTTTCTATTATTTTGCGCAATCATCATCACTTCTATCCGGAGAAGAGAGAAAGAACGCATCGCGGCAGATAATCTGATCAGAATTGCTGAAGAAACAAATGCTTTGTTGCTCCAGTCCAAGTCTGCGTTGGAGGCACAGGTTGAAGAGATGGAGTCCGCCGGGCGTAAAGCTTCCGTGGAGTATCAGTCCAAAATCACTTCCCTACAGCAGTCCTATATCCAGTTATTCAAAGGACAGTTTGATACGGTTAGCTCACTCTGTAAAACTTATCTGAAGTATCAAGAGAAGTCAGAAGATGCCAGAAAGACTGCTGTATATGGAAAAGTCAAGGACATTATTTATTTCATCGGGAGAGAAAAAAAGCAGCATGCTCTTTTTGAGGAGCAGATCAACCGTGATCTCAACAACGTCGTAGCTCGTTTGAAAGCCGATTTGGGCAAGGTTAGTGACGAAGACTCGCGCTTTATCTGTTATACAATTGCCGGCTTTGATCCAAACATTATTGCAACACTTCTCAACTTGTCTCTATCGAATGTTTACACCAAGCGTTCGCGCTTAAGAGAACGCATCCGTCAACTTGATTCTCCCTATAAAGACGAGTATCTGCGAGTGCTGTAGGTGTATTTGTCAGGAAATCAGACGATTATACGGAATCTTACAGTTTCGGAATCCTCTCTTTATGCCATAGGGTGTGGGTATATTGTTGATTATCAGTGTGTTACGGGGGTTGCGGTTTTGGCCGAAAACAATGTGTAAGAAAAACTTTTCTTACACTTGAAAGTTGTCCTCATAAAGTGTTTAATATCACGCGTTTACGATTTTGCTTTTTGTCCAAACTGTAAGACCGGATTTTGGGTCTTGCGTAATTTGCTTTGGTTCTTCTCATAATTTTGCAGTGAACAAAAAACGCTACAATTATGAGAAAAATGATCGTATTACTCGCCGCTCTGTTTGTGGCCGCTTCCAGCACTTTTGCTTTCTCCGTAAAAACCAATGATGATGGGATCCCCATTCCTCTTGAATGTAATGAATCAGAAATGGACACTATTATTTGGAGAGGCCCCATTCTCCCCATCCACGCCGCTGTGATTCCCGCCCAATCACTCATCTCCGTTACCTTTATGAATAACATGGGCGATGTCTCTATTGAAGTAGCTAATCTCTACACGGGAGAAGAATACTATTATGAGGAGTCTTCGCTTTCTGGTGGAGCGCTGCTCCCAATCTCGGGCGGGGCTGGTTATTATTTCATTCGATTTAGGGTAATAGGAGGATCCACATATTCCGGGTATTTTTCAATTGATTAGTATTGTAGTAATCCCCTTCCACATAAATGCCGGTGCTTTAATTGATAGAACCGTCCGTTTATAGAAGGGTGTTTGTCATAAATAATTATGGATAGTGGATTTATCAGCAATAAGGATATACTGAGCACTCTGATCAATCTCCCTCAATTAGTCTTTGAGGTAACAGATGCCTGTAATTTACAATGTAGGTATTGTGGATTCGGCGATTTGTATACGGGGTACGATGACCGCAGGGGAAACTCCCTTGACTTCAGTATCGCCAAGTCCATCATCGATTATTTAGCTACTATCTGGGAATCTTACCCTACTAAATTTCATACACCGCATACCCACATAAGTTTTTATGGAGGCGAGCCCCTGATGAATATGTCGTTTATCAAGGAAACCGTTTGTTATGTAGAATCGCTAAAACTCTCACGACATTTCGCCTTTTCGATGACCACAAATGCGATGCTACTTCATCGATATATGGATTATCTCGTAGAAAAGGACTTCCATTTGCTTATCAGTCTTGATGGAGACAAAGAGGGAAATCGCCTCCGTTTGCAAAAGAATGGCGATTCATCTTTTGATACAGTATTTACGAACGTTAAACTCCTACAACAGAAATACCCTTCTTTTTTCCAGACTAACGTTAATTTTAACACTGTTCTTCATTGCCAAAATAGTATTGAGTCAGTTCTAGGATTCTTTCATAAAGAATTTGAAAAACAACCATCTATCTCCGAGTTAAACGACTCTGGCATACGTGAAGAAAAGAGAGAAGTATTTGAAAAGACATATCGGAGTAAAAAGGCAAGTTTGCTTGATTCTAGAAATCCTCATCAGCTTTCAGAATCCCTTTTTATTTCTGATCCTGACGTGAAAAATCTTCTTTTGTATCTGTATCAATACAGTGGGAATGTATTCAAAGATTATAATGATTTGTTGGCTAACACAAAGTATCGAAAATTCTTCCCGACAGGCACTTGCATACCATTTAGCCGTAAAATGTTTATCACAGTAAACGGCAAAATCCTGCCTTGCGAAAAAGTAGACCATTGCTTCTTCTATGGCACTATCAATCAGGATGGAGTCCATCTTGATTACGAGAAGGTGGCCACGGAGTTTAATACTTATCTTGAGAGAACTATGAAGAAGTGCTCTCAATGTTTTAGGAAAACAAGTTGCTCACAGTGTTTATACTATTTCGACGATATACACTCATCATGTATATCTCATTGTCGAGATTATTTAGACAAAGAAGGTTTTCGGCATTATAAATCCGTGTGTCTCAAATATTTGGATGCTCATCCATATCTATACAAACAACTGATGGAAAAAGTAATAGTCGATTAACATGCGTGAAAGATTTATACTCTATTCAGACACTTTTCTTTGGATAAAGAGAGAGAATGGACTCCTTTATAATTGCAAGTCAGGAAAGCAGTTTTTATTTATGCTCACTCCTGATATCATGAGTATATGTAAACATTATTTAGATGTTAATAATCTGTATTGTTATTCTTTCAATTATACCTCGACACCTGTTCCCGTTTTGAACTTCTTTACCGAGATAGAACATTTGGGGCTTGGTCGCTATTTAAAGCCATCCGAAAGAATAGTGGTAATACCGCCTCTTTTGAAGATTGAACAGAGTGTAGAGCGCATGAAGGCACAGAACAGAGTGGAATCAATCCAAGTGTCTGATTATTTAAAGTCAATCACTATTTATATCGGCGGTCAGGGCGAGAAAAACAACTTGTATCAACAGACACTTTATCCATTTGACAGCGAGTCCAGATTAAGTAATGCTCAAATCATATCATTTGTCCATCAAGCTATTATGCTATCAAATGTAGAAATCAACATTGTTATAACAGATTTTCATGATTTGAAATTACCATCGCTTCTCAAAGAATTAGCTGGTTATTCTGAGAGAATTAAAATAATCTTGTCATACTCCAATGATAGAATATCGATGTTAAAGCAATTGATAGAGGAGCGTTACTCTGTGGTTTTATTGTGTAGATGGGATTCGCATTTCGAAAAAGCGACCTCCCTGCGGAGGACTGAAGCCATTCATTGGCACTTTTTAGTTCGGGACGAGGAAGGTATGAGCGCCGCTTTGTCCTTCTGCGAGAATATGAATTCTGATATGTACGAAATAATCCCTATTGCAGATAATAATCTTGGTTTTTTTCGAAGCAACGTATTCTTGAATAGTGATGAACTAAAAACCATCCATGTTTCTAAAAGCCAAATCTATATTCATCAAACTTTGAATGTCAATTCCTTCGGTAAAATTGTCATTATGCCTGATGGCGCAGTATTTTCAAATGTATTACAACCTTCAATCGGAACAATAAACGACTCTTTGTATGAGTTGATCTTAAAAGAGTTGTTAGAGAATCATTCCTGGCGAGTCGTTCGCCACTCTCGTCATTGTGACAATTGTATCTACCAATGGCTCTGTCCTAGTCCAACGAACCATGAAGTATTGTTAGGTCATAATAGAGTCTGTAACTTCTCTGACAAAGACTTGCTATCTTTCCAAGCCGGTGCTGACTCATAAAAAAAGCCATGTCCTTCCCCACTAACCCTATAAAACATATTATTCGCAGCAATCTATTTACATAGTCCTTGATATACCAGCTATAGCTATACTCTAACTTAATCATTACTAATTATTTACAAAAGAAATGAAAAAGATTAAAATCAACCAACTGGAATTCGACACCCTGAGTCGCCTTGAGATGTCCAGTATCCATGGTGGAAACGAATGTGGGTGCGCATGCCGATTTGCCGAACAAGGTGGCGCCTCTAATGATGACAATGGCTGGGCAAATAACCATGAGGGCACATACTCCAATGGCGTCCCATTGGAGGAACAGGACATCTATTGTGATGACCTTGAACCTGCAATCATTACGCCTAACCCCTAATGAATCACCCCATCTACTGGAGGCCAAGATTACTTGGCCTCCATAAATGATAAAAACAATGAAAAAAACTTTATTTGTCATACAGGTCTTATTGTATCCCTTAATATCTTTTGCTCAAAACCCGTATAAGCCCGTTATTCATAATTACACGAATATAACGACGGTTGATACGGCTTTTTTGAAAGTGCAATATACTATGTCTTTTCGCGGGCTGAACGAAAAAGACAGTCAGCTGCTGACAGACATGAGAATAGTCTTGGTTGGTAAAACTGCCCGAAAGGATTATAGCTACTGGATTGATAAAAGAGAAGAGGACAATCATACACGGATAGCAAGTGGCAAGAATCCTTTTTTATCCACGGAATCCACAGCGAATCCTTTCGACCTGATTGTATTCTCTGATGGTCTGCTGCGGGTTCATCAAAGAACGCTGGGGAATGGCCCTATCCTTCAGTATGAAGAAAAACGTCCGTCGAACAAATGGGAGTTGCAGCCAGGCGACTCCACTTTGCTTGGATACCGGTGTTCTGCTGCGCGTATGCACTATAGGGGACGTTCTTATTATGCCTGGTATGCAGAAGATATTCCAGTAAATGCCGGTCCCTATGTGTTTGACGGCCTGCCGGGATTGATCCTAAGAATCGCTTCTTTGGACGGTGACTATCTATGGGAAGCCACAGGAATAGAAAATACAGACGCGCTGATTGTTATAAAAGAATATGGCGATAAGACAAAACGCTGCTCTAAAGAAGAATCGGACAGGATTATGGAATACGCCTATAAGCACCCCTATCAATATGCACTTCAATTCGTGCGCAGTATTCGTGTGAGGGATGGTTCTGGCAAATCACGTCCGGCCGGCGAACCCGAATTCGCCATATCCTATTTCTACAATCCAATCGAGCGCAAATAGCTGTCGACAGCCTGACCAACTATGGATTACCGAATTCTCTGGATAATCTCCATTCTCTTCTCTGTCCAAATCTGTTTTGGCCAGAACAGCCATACTATTTCCGGGATTGTGGTAAGTGGTGCTGACAGGGAGCCGGTCATGGCTATGGTTATCATCAAAGAACAGGAGAAGACGCTGGGATATGCTGAAGCGGATGCCGCTGGCCGTTTTTCAGTCACTTTTCGTTCCGATGCTGATTTCGTCACGCTTCAGATCCGTGCCCTGGGATATGCATCTATAGAAGAGAAAGTGTCCTGCTCCGAGAGAGAACGAGTCTATGTACTGAAGGAAGAACATGAGAGCCTGCGGGAATCCGTCATCCGCTCACCCAGGATAGAATCGTCAGGTGATACGGTAAAGTATAATGTGGCTTCATTTGTCAGCAAACAGGATATTGCCATAGAGGATGTTTTGAAACGTATGCCGGGCATCAGTGTGTTGGAAAGTGGCAAGATTCTCTATAATGGCCGTGCCGTCTCTCTGACTATTGATGGCATGGATATGCTGAAAAGCCGTTATGCCCTGGCTACGCGCAATATCCCTCATGAAATGATAGCCTCGGTCGAGATACTGGAGAACGACCAGGTGATCAAAGCGCTGCAGGATCTTGTCCCTGGCGACAAAACAACGCTGAATCTCAAGTTAAAGTCATCTGCACGCGGCGTATGGGTTTGGCCTTTTGGTATAGAATCCGGTTGGGGCTACCCTGATCATTTTCTTCGTGACATTCAGGCATCACCCATTTATCTGGGACAGCGACATCAACACATTCTAACAGCAAGTCACAACAACACCGGTAAAGATCTCGGTGAAACCATGGCCGATATGTCGGGCGGCTCTTCTTTGAGTTTTACCAACATTCCGTCCGGCGGTCCTGGCCAACTGGCCTCCCGTCGTTATACGTTCAATAATGACTGGGCTGTTACCTCCAACAACCTTTTTAAAACGTCTCGAGAACGTACAATTGTTGCCAATGCCGGATATTTGCACGAACGGCGCTCCAGAGAAAGTTCCTTGATTACGGAATGGCTGTTACCAGGCGACTCAACCACTCTTGCACAAGAACAAATCGGTTTCGACAGGAAGAGAGAGCAACTATATGGTGACTTTTCTTTCACGAGAAATGCCCCTGCCGTCTATTTGAATGGGATTATGAAAGTTTCGGCAGAACAGGATGCTAAAACCGGACGCGTCAATGAACTGGCGCAGAGCCTTTCGGCTCGCCAGTTGAAATTGGATGGAAACTTCCACGCCATAAGGCGTTCTGCGGAGACCTCCGCCTATGATCTTTCGACACGTTTGTCCGCATTGCACCGTGAGGAGTCTTTCATTGTAAAAAATGAGCCGGGACAGACTCGCGATCAGGAGGTCTTGTACGACAACATTCGCTTTTCTCTTTTCGCATCCCAATATCAGGAGATGCATTTAAAGGGGAAATGGACTTTTTCACCATCTGCAGGCATTTCCTATGGTGGCGACCGACTCGTCAGTAGTCTTAATCTCCCGGCATACCAACCAGAAAACGGGCTGACATATGACAACAATCTGTTCCTCAACCAATTTGATGCAAGAATAAGTGCCAGCTTCCGCTATAGGGCCCAGCAGACCACGCTATATATCGGGCTGCCAGCTGGCTATCGGTTCCGGAGTCTTTCCGATATTAATCAGATGACCGAACACAGGCTCATCGTGGAACCTTCTCTTCAGATTCATCATCGAATCAATGCAGAAACCGCTTTTGAATTCCGATATAACCTGACTCACAACGACCCGGCCGTTACTCGATTGCACAGAGGAGTGCTGATGACAACCTATCGGAATTATCGTTTCTATACACCTGATTTCACTTCTGGCCGAAACCATAATTTTACCATACAGTGGGACTACAAGGATGTCCTGAAAATGTTGTTCTTGACAACGAATATCCGATATCGATTACTACAACCACGAATCCTCTACGGACAGGAACTGGATGGAATTATTTCGCATAGTATCTCTACGCCAACGGATAAAATGGGCCATTCGCTGAACGGGAGTTTCGATCTCAGTAAAAGCTTTTATCGAGTAGATGCCTCAATGAAATTCGGCATTATGGCGGGTATTACCAGACAGCCTGTATTCACGCAGGGTGTCGTATCCGATATGTTGTCAAGCAGTATAGAGCCCTCTGTGTCATTTCAGATATCCCCTTTGAAGTGGTTATCGCTGTCCGAATCCGTCCGCTGCAGCTGGGTTCAACAGCGGTTGGCTGAAGCTAGTTATTCACAACATGTCATTACCGGGCAGAATAAAACCGACATTGAGTTTTCATTTATGGAGAACTTATCCCTGGTTTTAAATGGGGATGTTTACTATACAACGGCCTACGATAATCACTTTTTCATACTGGCAGATGCCTCCATCCATTACAAAATCGGGAAAAGCCGCTTGTCATTACGCTGGTCTAACATATTCAACACAAGAGAATATGCCTGCATCGCCCTTACACCAGAATCAAGCACAACAACCGCATATTCCATCCGGCCGACAGAAATAACAATACGTTGGATCTTTACCTTATGAGGTTATCGCAATACAACCAACTCGACGCAATGGACTGCGGCCCCACCTGTCTCCGAATGGTGGCCAAGTTCTATGGGCGCAGCTATTCACTGCAGTCCCTGCGCGAGCGATGCCATATCACCAGGGAGGGGGTTTCCCTGTTGGGTATCAGCGATGCGGCCGAATCCATCGGCTTTCGGACCACCGGGGTAAAGATCACCTGGGAGCAATTGCGCGATGAGATGCCGATGCCTTGCATCGTGCATTGGAACCAACGGCATTTTGTCGTAGTCTATAGTGTAGTCAAGCGGCGTAGAGGGACTTTTGTAAAAGTCGCAGACCCCGCATCCGGCCTGCTGGAATATCGCGCCGAAGACTTTCTCAAATCCTGGCTCCAGTCTGAGGACAAGTCCGAAGGCATTGCGCTCATCCTAGAACCTACGCCACAGTTCTATCAGGAAGAGGGCGAAGAGAAGAAGAAATATGGCTTTGGGTACGTCTTCCAATACCTGCGGCCCTATCGTTCCTATATCATCCAGATCCTGCTGGCTATGCTTACGGCCAGCATCATCAGCCTGATCCTGCCGTTCATTACCCAGTCAATCGTCGATACCGGCATCGGGACGGGCAACATCTCGTTCGTCGTGATGCTGCTCATCGCCCAACTCTTTCTTGCTCTGGGCTATATGGCCAACAACCTTATCCGGCGATGGCTGATGCTTCATACTACGTCGCGGGTAAGCATCTCGCTGATCTCCGATTTCCTCTGCAAGTTGATGAAATTGCCCATCTCCTTCTTCGACAGCAAGATGGTGGGAGACATTATGCAGCGCATCGGTGACTACAACCGAATACAGGCCTTCCTTACAGGTTCACTGCTCAGCATGGTCATAGCGGCTGTATCGTTCCTGATCTATAGTGCCATTATGGCGGCTTACAACACTGTCATCTTATTGGTCTTCTTCATTGGGTCGGCTCTCTATATTGCTTGGGTATTACTTTTTATGAAGCGCCGCAAAAAACTCGATTATATGCGGTTTCAGCAAGCGTCGGCCAACCAGAGCACAATAGTTCAACTCATCGGCGGTATGCAGGACATCAAGCTCAACAATTGTGAGAAGCAGAAGCGCTGGGACTGGGAGCGTATTCAAGCCAAACTTTTCAAAGTAAGCGTTAAGAGCCTCTCACTCGGCCAGGCACAAGAGGTAGGCAGTACGTTTATCGACCAGACGAAGAACATTCTCATTTCCTTCATCGCCGCCAAGTCGGTCATCGACGGGAATATGACCCTCGGTATGATGATGGCCTTGCAGTATATCATGGGTCAGATCAATGCGCCTATCTCGCAGTTCATCTCTTTTGTGCAGGCAGCACAAGACGCTTCGATTTCACTGGAGCGACTTGGGGAGATCCATGAGATGAAAGACGAAGAGCCGGAAGACGAAGACCGGCTCAAAGACATTCCACAAGACGCCGACATTCAGTTTGAAGATGTTGTGTTCCAGTACGAAGGACCACATTCCGCCAAGGTGTTGGATGGTATCACGGTGAAGATTCCCGCAGGCAAAGTAACGGCCATCGTGGGGGCCTCGGGGAGTGGCAAGACCACGATGCTGAAAATGCTGCTGGGGTTCTATCAGCCAGTTTCTGGCAAATTGACGCTTAATGGGACACCGCTGTCGCTCTACAGTCAGAAAACATGGCGTGAGCGTTGCGGCAGTGTGATGCAGGAAGGCTACATTTTCGCAGATACCATTTCATCGAACATCGCCATTTCGAGTGACAACCCGGATTTGGAATGGGTTCGCTGCTCGGCTCAAATCGCTAATATCAGCGAATGGATTGAAGCCCTGCCACTGGGCTATAACACAAGAATTGGCGCCGATGGCCACGGATTGAGCACTGGACAGAAGCAACGTATTCTCATAGCACGTGCAGTCTATAAAGATGCCGACTATCTTTTCCTTGATGAAGCAACCAATGCCCTTGATGCCAACAATGAACGAGCCATTATGGAAGGGCTCGAACGATTCTTCGAAGACAAGACCGTCGTTATCGTTGCCCACCGCCTCAGCACGGTTAAAAATGCCGACAATATCGTAGTCCTGGATAATGGTAGAGTCACTGAACAAGGAACACATCAAGAACTAACTGCTCTTCGCGGCAAGTATTATGAACTCGTAAAAAACCAGTTGGAACTTGGAAATTAAGCATTCAGAAAACTACTATAGCGAGCCTGTCCAAGAAATACTGGGCTCCATACCATCATGGATAACCCGATGGGGAGTAACTATCATATTTGGAGTCTTCGCAATGATTATCATTGGCTGTTGCATGATCGATTATCCCCAGACTTTGACAGCACCGATCACTGTGACAGTATCCGAAGATGGTACGTTAACAGGAGAGGCTATGGTTCCGTCACCAGGGTTTGGAAAAGTACAAGTCGGGCAGAAGGTCAATGTCCGGCTGGAGTGCTATCCGTATATGGAATATGGCGTTCTCGTTGGAGAGATTTTGTCGTTCCAGAAAATAACAAAGCCGACAATACAAGGAACTTTTTCATACCCTACAACAATTGCTTTTTTCGATAATACACTCAGTCATAGAGTTATGGTTCCATTAGACCAATTGAGGGAATTATCTGGGACTGCAATCATCATATTGCAAGAACGAAAGATTATTGAAGTATTGATTCCACAAATCGTTTTATTTAAACAAGTGAATGAACAGAAAAAAGCAAATACATAATTCGTTAATAATGAAAAGTAATTCCGAACTACTCAAATACTCCTCAGAATATGAGAGAATGAGTAACAACTTTAATAAAGTGTATTCAGCAGAAGATGCCAAGAGGCATCCGATTCTTCAGGACTATGATTTGGAGGATTACCTATTTCATCCATTGATGGCTCCGGCTGACATTGAAGACTATGCTTTTTTCTCCCAATCCCAGGAATTGGGCGAAAAAGAGGTCCCAAAACAGTTGATTGTTGGAACCACGCACCCGAGTTATCAGGGTATGACATGGCTTGAAATGCTAACATCCCATCCGCGCGTAATCTGCAAAACCGAAGTAGAGGTGATCCGTTTAATTCCTTTTGAAAAACAAGAACAAAAAATACACTTGCTAAAATACAGAGGGCAGTATTTCATAGCAAACGGCAATAATCGCGTTTGTCAAGCGCAGTTTGTCGACAAAATTGACAAGATTCCATGTTTGGTTACAGAGTTCATTTTTGATCAAAAAGGCTTTGACCGCTATACATTGCTTTCGTGTGTCGGCGCTGAATTCGAGTATCAAAGCAGCTACAAAGAGGGTGATAATGTCATGGCTGGATATAAAGGTATTACCTTTCACTTCCCCTATACAGATAAAGGCGTGGACCGCTGTTTTGGTGTACTATTGACGGCAGAAGACATAAATAAAAATTTCTTTCGTCGTTTTTTCTTCAAGTTGTTTCATCGAAAAACAAACCAAGTTTGTTTTGATCTGGATCGAAGAGAAGAATGGAATAAAGCAGTTAGGGCGGCACTGGACCGGATGCCCCGCAGAAAGCCCTAATTTCGATTCATTTATTGTTGAGGTGTGTGCCCGTCTAAAAAATAGTCACTCCTTCTGAATTTATTTTATCCCAACCCTTAAAGGTACATATGGGTCGAGACGCTATCGTGAGCCGCTCTGTCTCCTTTTTTCTACTTTCCTTTTTGCCCGCGTGGATGTCAGGAAGTGGTAGCGTTCCAATTAGTGTGTCCAGATCGGACTCTGCAATTTAAAGAACGTACAAATTTACATTTTTCCAGCCAATCAGGCAACTGATGAAAAACTTCCCGGGGGTCTGCCTCAGCGGCAGGGGCCCGGGCTTGGGAAAGACTCCTCCATTGGGTTTTCTGTACAAACCCATCAGAGAACAGGATGAAGAACGGTATTACCAGTTCTGTGACAAGATGCAGGAGTATGAGAGTCAGTCTGCCTGCGAAGGAAAACAGGGCGACGGCTCGTCATCAAGCAAATCCCCGAACCTGATAAAGACCGTTATCAGTGATTTTACGGCCGAAACAATGCTGAATGCCCACAAGAACAACCTTCGGGGTATCTCTGTCGTGGTTGATGAGATTCTGGGCTTGTTCAAATCGGTCAATCGCTATACCAACAAGGGAAATCTCATTGAGCTATTGCTGACTTCGTATAGCGGACAGCCGTTGGATTATATCCGCAAGTCTGAGAGGTATCCGATTCATATCAAGCGGCCCTGCATCAACTTGATTGGTTCAATCCAAACAAACCTGCTGGGGAATGTCTTCTGTGATGAATACTCCTCCAACGGTCTTCTGGACCGGTTCCTTTTCGTTTACCCAAACAACCGAACTATTTCGGAATGGAAACGAACAGCTCCCGGCGAGAAGCGTCCTGACATTGAACAAAACTGGGAGGCTTTAATGAAGAAGATCCTGAATCTACCGTGTCCTCTGGATGATAGTGGGAATAACATTGAACCTCAAGTTCTCGAGTTTTCGGATGATGCTGAAGAGTATTTCTATGACTGGAACAACCAGATCATCAAAGAGGTGAATGCTATTGAGACTGATTTGGAAGTAGAGAGTCGCAAGATGAAGCTCTGCAGTAATGCCGGTCGTCTGGCTCTTATTCTTCAGGTGATGAAATGGGCATCAGAGGAAGGAAGCCTCCAATTCGTAAATCTTGAATCAGTTAAAGGGGCTATTAGGCTTATCGATTACTATGAAGATACCTATCAGCGTCTTAAGGAAGCGCTTCAGGAATCCAATACTGTGTCAAACGATGATTGGATAGAGGAGATGCGTGACTCGTTTACCACTGCTGAAGCAGAAGAAACTCTTAAAGGGAAGGGATATTCTAAACGTTTTGTCTTCAAGAGCCTGGGACGCTTGACACAAGGCCCTAACCCTCGTCTGATGAGGCTTAGTCGAGGATGTTATACAAAGAGCCCTATGAGTGAGTGTGCACCGTGCAGTAGTGCACAAGACGAAGGTAAGGAACAAGGTGAAGTGCACACTGCACAGGTGCACGGCGTTGTTAAAGTTTCATGATGGGTATGGCAGACTGTCGTTTTCATTTGCAGAAATACGGGCCTGGTAGCAAAACAAGTTGCCCGTCGTGTGGTAAACAACGCTGCTTCACGCGCTATGTTGATGAGGAGGGTCTTATCACCTTTCCGGCCAATGTTGGAATCTGTGACCATATCAAAAGTTGCGGTTATCACTACACGCCCAAACAATTCTTCCAGGATAATCCGGAAGAATTTCCGGATAAATCAGACTGGAGGAATGCGATACTCGTTCATGCGAGAGTCCAAAAGAAGGAGGAACCGGCACCTTCCTTTATCCCGTATGACATTATGAAGAAGACACTTGGCCACTATTCTCTTAATCCCTTGTTTAACTATCTGAAAGGAATCATGGATGAAGAGTCCCGGATGCGTCTGATGGAGAAATACAACGTCGGAACCTCCAAGAAATGGGGAGGGGCAACGGTTTTCTGGCAAGTGGATGTCCAAGGACGGGTAAGAACGGGAAAGATCATGTGTTATGACCCGGAAACCGGGCGCCGTGTCAAAGAGCCGCACAGCCGTGTCTGTTGGGCCCATACGGAGCTGAAGGAGAAAGACTACCATCTGAAGCAGTGCCTTTTTGGGGAGCACCTATTACCCTCTAATCCAGCCTTGCCTGTGATCTTGGTAGAAAGTGAGAAGACCGCATTGATAGGATCTTTCTTTATCCCCGAGATGCTTTGGCTGGCAAGCGGAGGTATAAATGGGTGCTTCAACCCCGAGACGATGGAAGTCCTGCGGGGAAGAGATGTAACCCTTATGCCGGATCTAGGGGCTATGGAGATATGGCGCCAGAAGGCAGAAATGCTATCATCCATCTGCCATACCGTTACCGTGTCGGACGTCCTTGAAAAAGAAGCCGAAGATTGGCAGAGGGAGAAAGGTTGGGACATCGCTGATTTCCTTTTGGCCGAGCCAACTAAGCGGCAAATGTTGCAAATCCTGTGCTCCCGTAACCCCGAACTTCCAAAGCTGATAGAGGATCTCGGACTGGTGTTGATCGAATGATTGACTGCTGCTCTTTTCGGGATGATTGGAACGACGATTACCGAAATCTTACAAGAAGTACGATGTCATAGTCTTCACATTAAACCAAAAATACAACAAATCAATATGCAATTCACGAACATCAGATACAGCATCACTCTCAAAGACGAGCAGTACGCCTACCTCACGGACGAAGGGCAGGATATCCCCCGAGTCAAATGCTTCTGGGACTTTCTTCGGATGGCCGTCATGGAGGAAACCAAAGTCTCTGGCAAGGGCTTTTCGGCTGTCCTACGCCCCGGCCAGTTCATGGCCTCCAAGGTTGACCTCGCCCGTCTGTGGCAGTGCGACCGGAAGACCGCTACCCGAATCGTGAAGGAGTTCAACCTGATGGGTAT
>Ga0208297_1000222_pt1 | contig 144604 bp, 133 predicted proteins | sample LMS_cellobiose_e_FD_187367 | JGI IMG/M metagenome (GOLD analysis project Ga0208297, IMG submission 187367) | Rumen-fistulated moose microbial communities from Alaska, USA - LMS_cellobiose_enrichment (SPAdes) (version 2) | ecosystem: Host-associated > Mammals > Digestive system > Stomach >... | reverse complement strand
TTCCTCTCATAGACATACCTGGCGAAGATGTTCCCGGATTCGGATCCGAGAACCTCAAGATCTCTCTGAAGAACAGTTCGCTTGTGACTCAGAAGAACTGAAACTAAAACACCCGTCGGTTATCCGACGGGAAACCTTTTTCTTTCCAATTCTTTCTATTTATCTATCTGGACCGCCTCTAGGATTCTATGAGCAACTCGGGGACCCCTGATCATATTGAGGTGCGCGGAGCGAGGATCCATAACCTGAAGAATCTGGATGTGGACATCCCTCTGAACAGGATTGTGGGAATAGCCGGAGTATCGGGCTCCGGCAAGTCATCGCTTGCTCTGGGGACTCTGTACTCGGAAGGTTCAAGACGTTATCTGGAGGCACTGTCCACTTACACCCGCAGGCGCATGACACAAGCGTCGCGTTCAGAGGTGGACGACATCAGATACGTCCCCGCGGCATTGGCCCTGCATCAGCGCCCCGGAGTGCCCGGAATCAGGAGCACGTTCGGAACGTCCACCGAGCTCCTGAACAGCCTCAGGCTAATGTTCTCGAGACTATCCAAGCACAGATGCCCCAACGGGCATTATCTCGAGCCCAGCATCGATTTTGCTGCCATGATCGATATCGCATGCCCCGTATGCGGGGCCAAGATCATGCCTCCATCCGCTGAAGAATTGGCGTTCAACAGTGCGGGTGCATGCAAGCAATGCGGAGGAACGGGCGCCATCCATGAGATCGATGAATCTACCCTTGTTCCTGACGAATCGAAGACAATAGACGAAGGAGCAGTCCTTCCCTGGCAGACTCTGATGTGGTCGCTGATGAAGGACATCGCCAGGGACCAAGGGGTCCGCACGGATGTGCCGTTCAGCGAGCTGACCGACAAGGAGAGGGAATTTATCCTCCACGGCCCGCCCGACAAGCATCATCTGCTCTATTACAATGAGAAATCCGGGAACGCGGGCGAGATGGATTTCACCTATTACAGCGCATACCACACGGTCGAGAACGCCCTGTCCAAGGTCAAGGACGAGAAGGGCATGAAGAGGGTGGAGAGGTTCCTGAAGGTCGGCACCTGTCCGTGCTGCAACGGCACGAGGCTGTCCGAGGAGGCACGCGCACCTCTGCTCAGGGGGATATCCTTGGACAAGGCATGCGAGATGTCCCTTTCAGAACTGGAGGAATGGGTCAACGGTGTTCCAGACTCCCTTCCGGAGGAGATGAGGCAGATGGCGGAGAACATCTGCGAATCGTTCCATGACACATCCAGGCGTCTTCTGGACCTCGGCCTGGGCTACCTGACCCTGGACCGTGCATCATCCACGCTCTCCACAGGCGAGAGGCAGCGCACACAGCTTGCCAGGTCCGTGCGCAACCGTACGACCGGAGTATTGTATGTGCTGGACGAGCCATCCATAGGATTGCATCCTGCTAACATCGAAGGGCTGATCGGAGTGATGGAGGATCTTGTCAGGGACGGGAACTCCATCGTGCTGGTGGATCATGACACCCAGATACTGGCTAGATCTGATTGGATAGTCGAATTGGGTCCCGGAGCCGGAGCCGATGGAGGCAGGCTGATAGCCGAAGGCACGGTGGACCAGCTGGTCGAGTCGGATTCATCGAGGATCGGAAGGTTTCTCAGGTCGGGCAACCCCGATCTCCGCACAAGGACGAAGAAGGAGGACCTGTTCTCCCTGGGAGCGATATCGATGCGTACCTCCCAGATACATACGGTCAAACCTCTGGATGTAAAGATCCCCAAAGGACGTTTCACCGTAGTCACAGGCGTCTCCGGAAGCGGCAAGACGACGATGATCCTGGACAGCATGACCCCTGCCATCGAGGCGATGCTGGAGGGAAGGCCGCTGCCATCTCATGTGAAGACCATCGATGCCGAAGGAATCAATCACATCAAGCTCATAGATGCGACGCCGATAGGCATCAACATCCGCTCCACCGTAGCGACGTATGCGAACGTCCATGACGAACTGCGCAAGGTGTTCGCAAAGACCGAGGCCGCCAAGACGAGAGGCGTGAAGGCAGGGGACCTGTCATACAACACAGGTTCGCTCAGATGCCCCCTGTGCGACGGCACCGGCTCCATAAGCCTGGACATCCAGTTCTTGCCGGATGTCGACATACCCTGTCCGGATTGCGGAGGTTCCCGTTACAGCAAGGAAGCATCGGAGATAATCAGGGTGAGGAAGGACGGCATCCGGCAGACCATGCCGCAGCTGATGGAAATGAGCGTTGACGAGGCCCTGACGGCATGCGACGACCTGAAGGCGGTCAAGTCCCGTCTCCAGTCGCTGCACGACGTCGGCCTGGGGTATCTGACCCTGGGGGAGGCCACTCCCGGTCTGTCCGGAGGAGAGGCACAGCGTCTGAAGCTCGCCAGCGAATTGGGTCACGGCCAGGATGACACAGTGTTCGTATTCGATGAGCCGACCATCGGGCTGCACCCCCTGGACGTGCAGGTGCTCATGGGAATCTTCCAGAACCTCATTGACAACGGTGCGACAGTCATAGTGATCGAGCACGACCTCGATGTCATCAGAAGTGCGGATTATATCGTGGACCTTGGACCCGGAGGCGGGGAAGAAGGCGGAACGATCGTTGTCGCCGGCACCCCCGATGAAGTAAAATCGGAGCCTGAAAGCAGGATAGGGAAGTATCTCTGAGGTCAGTACTCTATTCCTTTCCTCGCACCGACACCGCTGTCCATAGGGTGCTTGATGAGCTTCATCTCGGTGATGAGGTCCGCATACTCCTCCAGCTCCGGCGTCATGCCGCGCCCGGTGAGGATGACCTCTACATGTTCAGGTCTCCTCTCCAGGGAGTCTATCAGATCCTTCGAGGATATCAGACCTAGACGAACGGCATTCATGGCCTCATCCAGGACCGCAACGTCGTATTTCCCGGTGGCGATCATCTCCTCCGATGTCCTCAGCGCCTTCATGGCCATCTCGAAATCCTCGGGCCTCGGATTGTTCCCGACGAAATGGTCAGCACCCATCGATACGACGGTGATGTTATCGATGCAGCCGCACATCTTCTGCTCGCCGTATCCTGCATCCGGTTTTAGGAATTGGAAGAAGAGGACGTTCAACCCCCTTCCCGCGGCTCTCAGGGATTGCCCCAACGCAGCGGTGGTCTTGCCCTTGCCGTTGCCTGTGTAAATCTGCACCAGGCCGAGTTCTTTGCGGATATCGTCGGTCATATGATCGCTATTCAATCGTACGGTGCGGATAAAAGCATATTGTGGACCCTTTGATCAGTCCGAAGCCCGATCCTGCCTGTGTTAGCTCCAAACACGGTGAATTCTCACCGTTTTCCTACGTCATAGTTATTAACGATATATACACTGGCACGAGCCATATAGTCTGCTAATGCAGAAAGGTTGAGATAAAGTGGAGACCAACACCCTGACTTTGACACACCTGCGCGATAGCGTCAGCTGACAAAAACGGAAATCGACAGAATTTGACAGTAGCCCAAGACCCCGCTGCGCGGGGTCTCAAGCTGCTGATTTCACCTTATTTGCGCGTGTTCTCACATCGGAAAACCTCCGGGATGACCCCGAAAGCCCCGAGGATCGCTTGATTCAACGAGTTGAAGTTCGATAGAATGAACTCCGTACCCTCCATTCCTTTCCTTCTGACCGTAAGTGTCAATTTTTGCATGGCGTCCGATATGAATTTTGTCGCCTTGCCATCTGCTGGCTTGGCCAGAAGACGTGTCATTGCGATCAGTGCCTGAGCGAGAAAACCTATCAAAAGTACGCCATACACGCCGTCATCGGTCCAGGCCCGGATGGGCCTGATACCGATGTCGGACTTCATCGATGAGAACAGTTTCTCCACACAGTCCTTGTCGCGGTACATCTTCCTGATCGCATATGGGTTCAGGTCCAGATTGGACGTGAGACAGAAGAATCCCTCGCGTCCGTCGATGGTCCTTTCGAGGATGTATTCCCTTGCTTCCTGTTCCGTCATATGCGTGAGCTTAGTCTGCAGATAGATTCTGGCTTCGATCAAGTCGTTCCCGATCTGATACCTATTCTTCAGCTTCTTGCCCTTGTCGATATCGTTCTGCAGGCTGACCGCTTCGCGGTACAGCTTGTCCGCCTTCTTCACACGGGCGGACATGTTCAGATCGTACAGCTCCTCGCTGAAGAAGTAATAGTTCACACGAGACGGGAACCTCTTCTTCAGACAGTATTCCCCTTTCTCCTCGTCCACGCATTCCCATGTATCTCTGGAGAACGATCCGAACAGCTTGTCATCCGACTTGTTCAGCTTCTTTCTGGTCAGGAAGTTGTTCCCGTCAAGGACTATTTGATCGAGCACATCCTTGCAGTTCGCCCCTGCATCGAATATCATAGTCGTATCTTTTCCGAGATCATCCTTCACCTGCTCGTACGAATGCACCATATGCTTCGAATCATGGGTGTTCCCCGGCATGACCGTGAGACCGATGGGGATGCACAGCGGCTTCGCCGTCTGTGCGACCCCTACGGTCATCTGACATTCCTCAGGATGCCCATCTTTCGAATGACCTCTCATCGCCAGCTCAGGCTTGTACCCGAAATACACCAGCGATGTCCAATCGAATATCACGTCGGAGATCTGCTGACCATATTCTTTCAGAACCCGTTGCCTGAAGGAAGCTACTACTCTTTCTCTGTTCTGCCCCAGCCTTTCCACTGCGCGGTACAATGTCTTTGCGCTGAACTCATTCAGTCCGAAACGTTCTCTGATGACCGGCTCCATGATAAATTCATGTGCTTTGAATATGCTGAAGTTGTCACCCAGTTTGTATGCGACCATCAGCTCCGCCAGTTTGGAGAGGTCTATGCCCTTGGCCTTTAGCTTCGATATCTCCCTGTCGAGACCGTATTTCCTGAAGAAAGCCTCCGACAGCAGCACGTTCCCGACGGCAACTGATTTATTGCCGTTAGGCTTGATACGCCACGTTCCCGTGGCGTTATGTTTACGAGACATAAATCGGCAAACGGGAACACCCCTTATTTCGTTTTCCCAGCATGCTCAAGAATTGCACTTCGCTTTGCTCGATGTGTCAAAGTCAGGAGATAATATTTCTGTGAAAAATCAGCATTTGATAGAAATTGTTGTTAATATTGGACAAAAGGGTTTGGAGAATTTCCATCTTTGTTTGTAGATTATATCATAGTTTGAAATACCTGGCACCTGGTATAAGATTACCAGAAAGAATTCGATTCACTTTAGGCTCATACTATAAGAGTATGAAACAATTAAGATAACGTGATATAACGGACAATCACACACCCGAGCAAAGGAGAAAAAATATGCAAGCTATTCGTAGCACAGAAACCTCAATTGAAATGATTCTCAGAAAAGAACTGTGGAGAAGAGGCCTCCGTTATAGAAAGAACTGCCGGGATCTTCCGGGAAAACCAGATATAGTCTTCAAAGGTCACAAATTAGCAGTATTCTGTGATTCTGAGTTCTGGCATGGGTATGACTGGGAAAACCGTAAGGAACGTATAGGTACTCACAAAGAATATTGGATTCCAAAAATAGAAAGAAATATGAAGAGAGATGCAGAAGTCAATAAGCAATTAGAGGGCCTCGGTTACACGGTAATTAGATTCTGGGGAGAAAGGATATCTTCAGATGTATCCGAATGTGCCGATTTGATAGAAAAGGAGCTTAATCGGTTTCAACGTTTGTGAAATCGATCGAGTATTTTCCTTTTTCTTTTTTAGTGAACACGACAGCATTGACCCCAAGATTATCCAGTAGTTCCATTGTAACCAATGTACCTTCTTCCAGATGGAGAACATCTCTGAGAAGCCATCTGCCGAGGTCTTTGTTCGGATTGGACATTATTGCTTTGCCCCCATCCTGACATACCTTTGCACTAATGGTTTCGCGGTTAGGCAGTTCAAGATCAAATGGAACATCTCTGCCAGGGAAGAATTCTGGAACACGTCTACGTTCTTCTATAGGGTACGGAATGTAAATTTCATCATAGTCTCTTTTGCGGCCGGATGCATTCCATTGATTGAGTCCGCTCCTTTCAGGAACATGCACTGAGCCTTTCTTTGAGAAAAGGGGCAATATAAGAATTGGATAATCCGGAGAGTTCTGATTACTTAATCCATCAAGAGTGATTTCGTTATAATAAACATCCATTATTGCCTGAATCGGATCATTGATGAATTTCACATCGAAGGCATAAAGGGGATGATTCAAATCGAAGGCTTCAAGAATTGTACTTTTGGACCTACTGAATTTGAATTTATTCCTGCCATCAGTGAAATCGAATCCCTTCTCAGTTTCCTTGGTAACTTCTATCTGTTCAATGTCTATGTAATCCATAGGACATTCATGTATGGCCAGGCTGTTTTTCCTGCGTACAACGTAATGATAGATGAAATCATCAATCGCATAAGCATCCTTGGAGAAATCCAATCTCTCATTTCTCAGTTCCGAAACACGTTTAGCATCTTCAACAACGTCCCCGGTATCAGTATAGCTACGTTTCTTATCGAATTCTGCGATTTTCTGAAAAGGAGAATCAACAAAAGTTTTGATCCCTATACCAGTCGAATCAATGCGTGCATCTATTGCGACGCATGCCCTGGATAGGTTTTCTGCATCGAAACATCTGCAGAATAGATTTTCCACAATTCTGTAATCGATATAAGGTGTAGAATTGTCAGAGAAGAGGCTGCTGATTGATGACATCGCCCTAAGTTGGTGAACATATGTATGCCTGATATCCTTTGTAGCATTACAGAAGATGTATGTCATCCTATCATCCCTGAAGAACGCATAGCTGAAATCATGTTTTCTGCTATTCTTTCAATGACAGGGACAGAAACCGAGTTTCCTGCCTGTTTGTATTTATGGCAGTTCGCCATTTTTTTAGGGAAAGAAAATTCCTCCGGAAATCCCTGGAAACGAAGACATTCTTCGGGAGTAAGTTTTCTGATGCCAAAATCATCCTTAATTATCGGAACGTTATGCCCGCCTGTTCCCATATTAGCAGTCAGAGTTGGACAGACGCCACTTTTATTTTCACGGACATACACTCTCCTCCACTGATAGACAGTGTTGGGGTTAACCATAGCAACATCGAGTTTCTGATAATATTTGTGGTCTTTGTTGTAGTAATACGAATAATGTTCTTGTTTATGGTAATTGATGAGATCGTGAAGGCGGCATGTTAATTTTAAGGGTGATGGGAATTCGAAGTTTTCCATGGCTGGACAAGTTCCATCCATTTCATTCTTGAAAGCCACAACATATATCCTTTCGCGATTCTGAGGAATATTCCCGTACTCCATTGTGTTGAGTATTTTTTCGGTTACAGAATAATCAAGATCTTCAAGAGATTCTTTGATGACTTTATATGTACGACCTAAATCATGGGTCTTCAAGTTTTTGACATTCTCAAGGAATACAGCCTTAGGTTGGCATTCTTCGACAATACGATGAACTTGAGTGTACAGAACTCCTCTCTCATCTTCGAATCCTCTTCTGTACCCTGCGATTGAGAAAGCCTGGCAAGGAAAACCTGCTGCGACGATGTCTATTTTATCATCCAATGAAAGATGCTGATCATAGACGTCCCCTTCCTTAAGGTAAGTCGCTCCATTGAAGTTATATCTGTATGTCTCACACGCATTATGGTCTAATTCATTGGCATAAACAATCTCGGCACCGGCCTGTTTGAATCCAAGACAGATTCCACCAATCCCTGCAAACAGACTTGCAACGCGGGGTTTCGACATAACCGATGATTGTTGGTGGCCGCTTTAAAACTATCGGAATGATAAATATGGTCGCAAGATATTTTCATTTTAATTGTTAAGCGATTTGAATAACTTGGTAATCAAAGAATCAGTAGAAGTTTTGTCTATTGTTTTCTAAATAATTCTCTTTCAATTATTTCTCGAATATCTAAATATTGAAAATGAAATCTGTTGCATAGTGGCTATAACCATTGTAGATTTCAGCGAATCAGGCATCGATAAGTTACATAGGGGCAGATATGCCAATTGGCCAGTAGTGTACATTCTCTATGATGGGGAGGATAAATCTGCTAGAAAGACGTTGTACATCGGTGAGACCTGTAATATATTTGTTAGGTTAAAGCAACACCAACTAGATGAAAGACGTGCGATAATGAAACACGCGGCCATAATATCAGAGGATAGTTTCAACAAATCTGTTACTTTAGATATGGAGCAGGAATTAATTCGCTTATGTGATGCAGATGGAAATAAGCTTCAGAATATGAATGCGGGACAATCAGCATCTCACAATTATTACGACAGAAAAAGGTACAAAGAGATGGTCCCCGGGATATGGGAAGAGCTGAGAAGAAGGAAGATTACACATTCTGATTATCATTATATTGTCAACAGTGATATTTTCAAATTCTCACCATATACCTCACTGACCGATGAACAGGCTGAGGTAAGAGAAGATATTATACTCGACATTCTCAAATCGAAGGAAGAAGGATCCGATAGATCATTCGTCGTAAGAGGCGGTGCTGGAACAGGCAAGACCATCATGGCTCTGAGCATCTTAAAGACTCTATTATCTTTGAACAATTATTCTGTCGAGATGGTTATTGATGAATTTTCTTCTACAGAGGAGATATCGCATATAAACAAGCTAGCTCGTTTATTATCCAATTTCGGTGAAAAATTAGACGTTGCATTGGTTGTCCCGATGGTTTCATTAAGGGAAACACTAAGAGCTGTAGCCAAAGCTACAGACATTGGAGCAGACAAGATCATCGGTCCGTCAGATGTTGTTAAACACGGGGAAAAATATGACATTCTCCTTGTAGATGAATCACATAGATTGGCTCAGTACAGAAATATAGTCAATAGGAAGTCTTTCAAGGATTGTTGTAAAAAGCTCGGTATGGATTATACAGTGGCTACCCAATTGGATTGGATCAAGGCCTGTAGCCATTATCAGATTCTGTTCTATGATTCGGAGCAATCTGTGAAAAAATCAGATATTGATGAGGACAGATTCAGTTTGGCTGTGGGCAATTCGATCGAGAGGGTTTTGACTTCCCAAATGAGATGTTCTGGAGGCGAACTGTTTATCGACTACATAAGTTCAATAATGGATTGTAAACAGATTTCCAGATTACAATTTGATGGGAATTATGATTTCAGATTGTATGATAGCGTATCAGAAATGGTTGAAGCTATCAGAACAAAAGATAGAGAACTAGGTCTAGGGCGTATAGTATCTGGTTATTCTTGGAAGTGGGTTACTAAGAAAAAAACGCCTGAGGAAATCAAAACCAAAGGATTGTTTGACATCGAAATAGAAGGAAATCACTATGTTTGGAATATGACAGACAAGGGTTGGATTCTGAGCAAGGGATCAGTGGATCAGATTGGATGCATTCATACGACTCAGGGTTATGATCTCAATTATGTTGGAGTTATATTCGGAAGAGAGATAGATTACGAACCGAAATCAAATTCGATTGTTATTGATAAAGATTTATTCTTTGATACAAACGTTAAAAACGGCACCACTCCAGAAGAATTGAAAAGATTCATAATCAATGCATATCGCACATTAATGTCTCGTGGAATTCATGGATGTTATGTTTATGCATACAACGAGAATTTGAGAAATTATCTAAGAAGATATATTGACAACTACTAAGATTACAATCGCCTGTGGCGACAGCACTTATTTCGACAATATGATAAAAATCTCAGTAGAATCAATAGGGGCTATTCACCTTTCTACCTGACTTTGACACACCTGCGCGATAGCGTCAGCTGACAAAAACGGAAATCGACAGAATTTGACAGTAGCCCAAGACCCCGCTGCGCGGGGTCTCAAGCTGCTGATTTCACCTTATTTGCGCGTGTTCTCACATCGGAAAACCTCCGGGATGACCCCGAAAGCCCCGAGGATCGCTTGATTCAACGAGTTGAAGTTCGATAGAATGAACTCCGTACCCTCCATTCCTTTCCTTCTGACCGTAAGTGTCAATTTTTGCATGGCGTCCGATATGAATTTTGTCGCCTTGCCATCTGCTGGCTTGGCCAGAAGACGTGTCATTGCGATCAGTGCCTGAGCGAGAAAACCTATCAAAAGTACGCCATACACGCCGTCATCGGTCCAGGCCCGGATGGGCCTGATACCGATGTCGGACTTCATCGATGAGAACAGTTTCTCCACACAGTCCTTGTCGCGGTACATCTTCCTGATCGCATATGGGTTCAGGTCCAGATTGGACGTGAGACAGAAGAATCCCTCGCGTCCGTCGATGGTCCTTTCGAGGATGTATTCCCTTGCTTCCTGTTCCGTCATATGCGTGAGCTTAGTCTGCAGATAGATTCTGGCTTCGATCAAGTCGTTCCCGATCTGATACCTATTCTTCAGCTTCTTGCCCTTGTCGATATCGTTCTGCAGGCTGACCGCTTCGCGGTACAGCTTGTCCGCCTTCTTCACACGGGCGGACATGTTCAGATCGTACAGCTCCTCGCTGAAGAAGTAATAGTTCACACGAGACGGGAACCTCTTCTTCAGACAGTATTCCCCTTTCTCCTCGTCCACGCATTCCCATGTATCTCTGGAGAACGATCCGAACAGCTTGTCATCCGACTTGTTCAGCTTCTTTCTGGTCAGGAAGTTGTTCCCGTCAAGGACTATTTGATCGAGCACATCCTTGCAGTTCGCCCCTGCATCGAATATCATAGTCGTATCTTTTCCGAGATCATCCTTCACCTGCTCGTACGAATGCACCATATGCTTCGAATCATGGGTGTTCCCCGGCATGACCGTGAGACCGATGGGGATGCACAGCGGCTTCGCCGTCTGTGCGACCCCTACGGTCATCTGACATTCCTCAGGATGCCCATCTTTCGAATGACCTCTCATCGCCAGCTCAGGCTTGTACCCGAAATACACCAGCGATGTCCAATCGAATATCACGTCGGAGATCTGCTGACCATATTCTTTCAGAACCCGTTGCCTGAAGGAAGCTACTACTCTTTCTCTGTTCTGCCCCAGCCTTTCCACTGCGCGGTACAATGTCTTTGCGCTGAACTCATTCAGTCCGAAACGTTCTCTGATGACCGGCTCCATGATAAATTCATGTGCTTTGAATATGCTGAAGTTGTCACCCAGTTTGTATGCGACCATCAGCTCCGCCAGTTTGGAGAGGTCTATGCCCTTGGCCTTTAGCTTCGATATCTCCCTGTCGAGACCGTATTTCCTGAAGAAAGCCTCCGACAGCAGCACGTTCCCGACGGCAACTGATTTATTGCCGTTAGGCTTGATACGCCACGTTCCCGTGGCGTTATGTTTACGAGACATAAATCGGCAAACGGGAACACCCCTTATTTCGTTTTCCCAGCATGCTCAAGAATTGCACTTCGCTTTGCTCGATGTGTCAAAGTCAGGCAACACGAAAGTAAAGATCGTGGCATTGGCCATGACCTTGGTCATAGTCGCCGGCCTTGTGAACATGACATCCCCGGATGTCGAGGCCGACCAGAAATATACCATCCAGGTCGTGACGAATCCCGATTTCCCTCCATACGAGTACATCGTGGCAGATAGCTACGAGGGTATCGACATGGATATCTGGAAGGCCATCGCGCAGACACTTGCGTGCGATGTGAACTTCAATGTGATGGATTTCGATTCTATCATCAATGCTATAGAGGCAGGAAGATTCGATGTGGGAGCATCGGGTTTCACCGTCACCGAGGAAAGGAAGCAGCAGATCAACTTCTCCAGCACATACGCGACGGCCCAACAGACCGTGCTCGTGTTGAAGAACGGGCCCCTTGCCAACGTTACTAGCTGGGAGGATCTCAAGGACAAGACGATCGCGGTCGAGTCCGGTACGACCGATATTATCTGGCAGCCGATGTCTACGGGGATTCCAACGTCCAGCCGTACAACACATACACCGACACCATCCAGGCGGTCGTGTCGGGTTACAGCGGACTGGCCATTCTAGACGACCTGGTCGCGGAGTCCTTCGTCGACAAGTACGATCAGTTGAAGCTGCTGGACGTCTACATCCCCGGAAGCGAGGTGGAGGAGTACGCCTTCACCATCAACAAGTCCAACATCCAGATGCTCCAGTACACCAACAAGGCCCTGGAGTATCTGCAGGGGACCGGCGTCATAGATGATATCTTCGCCTACTACGGCAGCATCAACTACGATCCCGATAAGCCCGGATACTTCTCCGCACACCCGGAGAAGCTGTCCGAGATCGATGTCATCACCCATTACAAACCCACGGACAAGTATACCATAGAGATCGCAACCAACCCGGACTTCCCTCCCTACGACTACACCGTATCGGGCAGCTACGAGGGAATCGATATGGATATCTGGAAGGCAATCGGTGCCGTCCTGGACAGCAATGTCAACTTCAACTTCATGGAGTTCGATTCCATTATCAACGCCATCCAGAGCGGAAGGTTCGAGGTCGGCGCTTCCGGATTCACGGTCACCGAGGAGAGGAAGCAGTCGATCAACTTCTCCAGCACATACGCGGTTGCCCACCAGAACGTCATGCTCCTGAAGAACAGCCCCCTGGCGACAGCAACCAGCTGGGAACAGCTCAAGGACAAGCTGATATCGGTCGAGTCCGGAACCACGGGCTATTATCTCGCTGCGGACGTGTTCGGAGACGGATTCGTCACTCCGTACAATACCTACACCGATGTGGTCGAGAGCGTCCTCACAAAGCACTCGGACTTCGCGATCCTCGACGATCTGGTGGCGATATCCTATGTGGAGGCCCACCCCAACGAACTCATGATCCTGGATGTCGAGATCCCCGGAGCGGAGGCCGAGGAATACGCATTCGTGTTCAACAAGGCCAACACGGGACTGTTGGGATACACCAACATGGCCATGGCCTATCTCGAGGACAAGGGCGTAATCAAGGACATCTACGCATATTACGGAAGCATCAGCTACGATCCCGAGAAGCCCGGATACTTCTCCGCACACCCCGAGAAGCTCGCAGAGCTCCCGATCCTCGTCCATTATGTACCCGGACAGATGAAGGAGACGGTGCAGATCGCCACCAACCCCGATTTCCCTCCCTACGATTACACCGTGGCTTCGGACTTCGAGGGCATCGATATGGACATCTGGAAGGCCATCGGTAAGACCATGGACTTCAACGTCAACTTCAACTTCATGGAGTTCGACTCCATAATCAACGCCATACAGTCCAAGCAGTACGATGTCGGTGCATCCGGATTCACGGTCACCGAGGAGAGGAAGCAGTCCATCAACTTCTCCGATACCTATGCCGTTGCCCACCAGAACGTCCTGCTCCTGAAGAGCAGCCCCCTGGCGACAGCAACCAGCTGGGAGGAGCTCCAGAACATCACCATCGCGGTAGAGTCCGGGACCACCGGATATTACCTCGCCGCGGACGTGTTCGGGGACGGATTCGTCACACCGTACAATACCTACACCGATGTTGTGGAGAGTATCCTGACCAAGCATGTCGGGTTCGCCATTCTGGACGACCTCGTCGCAATATCGTATGTCGAGGCCCACCCCAACGAACTCATGATCCTGGATGTCGAGATCCCCGGAGCGGAGGCCGAGGAATACGCATTCGTTTTCAACAAGGCCGACACCAAGCTCCTGGATTACACCAACAGGGCTCTGAAATACCTGACCGATACCGGCGTCATCGCGGACATCTACGCATATTACGGAAGCATCAGCTACGATCCGGAGAAACCCGGATACTTCTCCGCGCATCCTGAGGCGCTGGAGGCAATCCAGGTCATCGACCACTATACAGCATCCTCCGGAGGAGGATCCGATTCCGGACAGAACTTCTTCGAGTGGCTGTGGTCGGAGATCGTCAAGAACTTCTTCGAGAAGGACCGTTACCAGCTGATCCTTTCAGGACTGGCCAACACCGTATACATCACGCTCATCGGTCTTGCCATGGGTCTTGTGATCGGTATCGCCTGTGCGATCGTCAGGTCGTTCCACGACCTCCGCGGCAGGTTCAGGATACTCAACGCGATCGTCAAGGTGTACATCACCGTCATTCGCGGAACCCCTATCCTCGTCCAGCTGCTGATCATCTACTTCATCGTGTTCGCATCGTCCGGTATCAATTCGATAATCATCGCCGGAATAGCGTTCGGTATAAACTCGGGCGCATATGTGGCCGAGATAATACGTGCCGGAGTCAACGCGGTCCCGGAGGGACAGCTGGAGGCATCCGAGAGCCTCGGAATGAACTTCAACATGGCCATGTTCACGGTCATCCTGCCTCAGGCGTTCAGGAACATCCTGCCCGCACTGTGCAACGAGGGAATCTCGCTGCTGAAGGAGACCTCGATCGCGGGTTACATCGGAATCATCGATGTCACCAAGGCGGCCATGCTCATCAGGTCCCAGACCTACAGCGCATTCGTGCCGCTGATAGGAGTGGCGCTGATCTATCTGGTCATCGTCCTGGTCCTGCAATATCTCGTCGGAAAACTTGAAAGGAGGTTAAACGATGCCTACAGATGAAGTCCTGATACAGGTCAAGGACCTGCACAAGTACTTCGGGGACCTGGAGGTCCTCAAGGGAATAAACACGGAAGTCAGAAAGGGAGAGGTGGTGGCCGTCGTCGGTTTGTCCGGCTGCGGTAAGTCCACATTCCTCAGGTGCATCAACCTGTTGGAGAAGCCCACGTCGGGAGAGATAATCTTCGAGGGCATCAACACCCTGGACCCGTCCACCGATCCGAACAAGCTCAGGCAGAAGATCGGGATGGTGTTCCAATCCTTCAATCTCTTCCCCAACATGACCGTGAAGAAGAACATCATGCTGGCCCCTGTGAAGCTGAAGCTCCTGACCGAGGAAGAGGCATCCAGGAAGGCCGAGGAGCTCCTGCAGAGGGTAGGTCTCGCCGACAAGGCGGACACATATCCGCTCAAGCTCTCGGGAGGACAGCAGCAGCGTGTGGCGATCGCCCGCGCTCTGGCCATGAATCCCGATGTCATGCTCTTCGACGAGCCCACATCCGCATTGGATCCGATGATGGTCGGAGAGGTCCTCAATATCATGAGGGATCTGGCCGAGTCAGGGATGACCATGATCGTGGTCACACACGAGATGGGATTCGCCAAAGAGGTCGCCGACCGCGTGATGCTCTTCCAGGACGGTGTGGTGGAAGCCGATTGCAGCCCCGAGGAGTTCTTCGGAGACCACGAGAGCCCCCAGGTGAAGGAATTCCTTTCGCACCTTCTTTGAAACGAAGGTCCGGCCGCAACGCGGTCGGATCTCACTTTCCACTGATTCTAGAAAATGATCCCGGGGATGTCCCCCGGTTAAGGTTTCATTCCCACTCGATGGTGGCGCAGGGTTTGGGCGAGAGGTCGTAAAGGACACGGTTTACGCCCTTGACCTCCGTAAGGATCCTCTGGGTGATCTTGTTCAGGAGCGGCCAGGGGACCTCCTCCACGGTGGCCGTCATGGCATCCTTGGTGTTGACGGCACGGATTATGACTGGCCAATCCCACAGCCTCTTGCCGTCCTTGACGCCGGTGGAGCGGTAGTCGGGTACGACTGTGAAGTACTGCCATACCTTGCCCTCAAGTCCCGCCTTGGCGAACTCCTCGCGTAGGATGGCATCCGATTCCCTCACGGCCTCCAGACGGTCGCGGGTGATGGCACCGGTGCAGCGGACTCCGAGTCCGGGACCGGGGAAGGGCTGGCGGTATACCATGTTGTCGGGCAGTCCGAGCTGCTTTCCGACCACGCGCACCTCGTCCTTGAACAGGAGCTTCACGGGTTCCACGAGTTCGAAGCCGAACTTCTCCGGAAGACCGCCCACATTGTGGTGGGCCTTGACCCCGTGGCTCTCCAGGATGTCGGGATATATCGTACCCTGTCCGAGGAACTTGCATCCCTCCACCTTCTTGGCCTCCTCCTCGAAGACATCGATGAATTCCTTTCCGATAATCTTCCTCTTCTGCTCGGGGTCGGAGACGCCTGCGAGCTTGTCGAGGAAGCGGTCCGTTGCATCCACATAGACGAGGTTGGCGTTCATCTGGTTGCGGAACACGTCGATCACCTGCTCGGCCTCCCCTTTGCGCAGGAGCCCGTGGTTCACGTGCACGCATGTGAGGTTCTTGCCGATAGCCTTGATCAGCAGCGCGGCCACGACCGAGGAGTCGACTCCTCCGGAGAGTGCGAGGAGGACCTTGCCGTCCCCTATCTGGTTCTGTAATGCTGCGACCTGCTCTTTGATGAACGCATCCGCCAACGCGGGTGTCGTGATGCGCTCCATGGAATCCGGGCGAACGTTGCTGTCCATTTGATCACCTTATGGTAGAATGAAGGGTCGGAGACCTTGGGATAATATAGTATGTTGGATGGGCGCGGTAGCGTACGCACGGGTTCACGCACATCAGAGACAGATGGCCATGTATATCGGCAGGTACAGGAGTTTCCCTTCCTTCCGCAGATCCTTGGTGTGGAGGACGTAGCACTGCCCCAGTTGCTTGCTGCAGACGCCCATGAGGTAATCCAGAGTCGAGTGGCCGGAGAACTGTCGGACGAGTAAGGGTCAGAGACTATTTGTCCGTTCGTAATCAGATTTGTCTGGCCAACGGGATTTTCCTGTAGAATTCATTCCTGATTACATATATTGAATTATAATTCATTATTTTTATTGAATCGTAATTCAATATCTATAAATAACCAAAAAAGGTGCTATGATCATGTTTATTGGCAGGGAATTCGAGCTCAAGGCACTCAACGACCTCTACATGGAGGACAGGTTCCAGTTCATCCCGATAACCGGCAGGCGCCGTGTAGGGAAGACGAGGCTCATAGAAGAGTTCGTCAAGGGCAAGGACGCAATAATGTTCAAAGCGGTTCCCGGCAGCGAGAGCATAAACCTGTCAATGTTCAACGAGCTGGTCTCCGGCGATTCGGAGCCGATCCTCCTGGATCGCATCCTCTGGAGGGCGGAGGAGAGATCGAAAGGGAAGAGGCTGATCGTGGTCATTGACGAATATCCCAACCTTGTGGAGAATGCGAAGCACAACGGCGGCCTCATCAACAATTTCATCGAGGCCGTCAAGGACACGTCCAAACTGTTCCTCATCCTCTGCGGTTCCTCCATGAGCATAATGGAATCGGATGTATTGGGCAAGAAGAGCCCTCTGTACGGGAGACGTACCGGGCAGATCGTGGTTCGCCCTTTCGATTTCGAGACTTCCAGGAAGATGCTGTCCGGATTCAGTCTGACGGACGCCATTGCCCTGTACGGCCTGGTCGGAGGGATACCCTATTATCTGGAGCAGTTCAGCCCGGAGAAATCGCTCGAGGACAACATCCGCGACCGGTATCTCAACCCGACAGGGGTGATCGCCGGCGAACCCGAGCTGATGTTCCTCACGGAATTCAGGAAACCCGTCACGTATTACTCGATAATCCATGCAATATCCAGAGGCCGTTTTACTCCATCCGATATCGGCCAGATGCTCGGCATGAAGGTCGATCTCGTATCCCACTCGCTGGGGAAACTGGCCCTGCTGGGGTTCGTAGGCAAGGACGAGCCCTTCGGCAGGGGCAGGACGAAGGATGTGCACTATGTGATCAAGGACCGGATTCTGGCATCGTATTTCAGATTCGTATATCCAGTCTACAGGGACATGTCGCCCTCCGATATCGACGCTGCCTGGAGATACATGGAGGAGAATCTCAGCCAGTATCTCGGATATGTGTTCGCGGGCATCTGCAGGGAATACGTGCGGAAGCACGGATATCCAAAGGCCGGAAGATGGTGGTCCGGCTCAGAGGCGATAGATGTAGTCGCATCAAACGAGGATTCCATGCTGCTGGCCGAATGCAAGTACCGCAACGAGCTGACCGATGCCGACCTGATCAACGAGCTTCTGGATAAGTCCAGATCGGTGAATTCCAAAGGTCTTCCGAAAAGATATGCGCTTTTTTCAAAGTCCGGATATACGAAGACGGCGAGAACGCTCGCCGATACGGGCGGCATCGAACTCATCAGTCTGGAAGAAATGTTCAGGCGATCTCCGCACCGCATTTTTGAGATAGGGAACTGCCGGAAGTATGCAATCACATCTTACGGAAGCCGCGGAGTATCCATTCCGTGATGCTCTTGGTACCGTATTTCAGTGTGCCCAGGAATGCACGGTCGGACGAGACGCACTCAAGATCACCTGACATGACGGCCTCGACGGCCCCCTTCCAGTCGGTGACCGTATCGGGGATGATGACATAGCCGTCCCCGATGTATCTGGGGATATGGGCGTCGGAACCTGCCGTGACGGGTTTGCCGATCCTCTTGGCCAGTTTCCTGGATTTGATGTTCGCGGACGGGATGGAACGGCTGTTCAGGGCCTCTACCCCGTCGAAGTCATGCTCCAATGTGTTCTTCTCCCCCAGGCCAGACCACCATCTGTACGGGTGAGCGGCGAAGGCATAGCCTCCGGCCTCATGGATGCGTTCTATCGTCTCGTCGATCGAGAGCCCGCGGGGGATCTGCCTGTCGATGCCCAGGGCGATGATGTGACCTTCTTTGGAGGAGACCTCCTCCGCAGGGATGATTATGACGTCCTTGTTGTCCTTCAGCAGATCGAATGCCTTGAACTCGTTATGGTCGGTCACGGCTATGCAGCCGATCCCGCGCGCCTTGGCGGTCTCGATCAGCTGTTCCATAGTGGTCCTCCCGTCGAGGGAGAACACGGTATGGACATGAAGGTCTGCTTTCATCTTACGTCTGCTCCGTCCAGGATGCCGCTGTCCTCGTCGACCGTTATAAGGCATCCTTTGCCGTCTCCCAGAGGGATGACCTTGTCGCCGTCCACGATGGCGGTGACCTTATGGGGCACTTCCGCTGGAAGCTCGATGTCCATGCCCATGAACTTGCCGTCCTTGATGCTGGAGACCTTGATGGTGACGGCCTCGAACTGCTTGAGCTCTATCCTTGAGGTGGATGTCTCGAGTCCGCATGTCAGCCTGGTCCCGTTCGGTACGTCCTTGCTGGGCTTGAGCAGGGCCAGATGGTCCCCTCCCGCCTTCTCGTCATCGGCGGCCATCAGCATTCCGTAGGATTCCACCCCGCGGAACTTGGCCTTCTTCAGGTTGTAGATGACCAGCAGTCTCCTGCCCATCATGTAGTCCTTGGAGAACAGGGACTTGATGTTGGTGACCAGCTGTCTGGGTTCCTCCTCCCCCATGTCCACTTTTAGGATGTACAGCTTTTCGGCTTCCGGGTGGTCCTCCACCGAGACGATGGTCCCGACACGTATGTCCAGTCTCCTGAAGTCGGCAAACGGTCCTGTGAATTCCATTGGTTTCTCCTCCTCTTTGGGTTTCTTCTCCTCTTTGAGCTCCGGGATGTCCAGCTTCTTGAACACCGGTACGGAGTCGTTGAGCTGCTGCCCGATTCTAGGGTCAGCGATGGCGGCATCGATCCCGGCCTTCTCGATGGTGCCCTCGTTACCGAGGAATCCCCATACCTTCTCGGCAGCCGCGGGGACATACGGCCATGAGACGACTGCCAATGCCTGGACAATCCTCAGGACGTTGTAGATGACCTTTCCGCAGGCATCCTTGTCCTCCTTGATCAGCTTCCATGGTGCCGCGTCGTTGAAGTACTTGTTGCCGAAGGACGACAGCGACATGACTGCCTTGAGTCCCTTCTTGAAGTCGCAGTGGCCGACGCACTCATTGTACTCGGCAAGGGCCTCTTCGATGGCCTTGGTGACCTCGGGATCGTCCTCTCCCGCAGGGATCGTACCGAAGTTCTTCTTGGAGAAGTCCAGAGACCTGTGGAAGAAGTTGCCGAGGTTCGCCACCAGCTCGGTGTTGACCTTGGTCTGGAAGTCCTCCCAGGTGAATTCCGAATCGTGGGTGTCGGGCATAACGGCCGACAGATAGTATCTGACCACGTCCGCGTCGTACTTCTGCAGGACCGTGGGGATATCAATCGCTCCGCCGCGGCTCTTCGACAGCTTGCCTCCGCCTATCATGAGGTATTCGTTGGCGGGGATATCGTAGGGCAGCTGGAGATTGCCGACCCCCATGAGGATGGCTGGCCATATGATGGAATGGAACGGTATGTTGTCCTTTCCGATGAAATAGTAGTGCTTGCACTCGGGATTCTGCCAGAATTCCTTCCAGTAGTCGGGTTTGCCGATCATCCTGGAGTACTCGATGGAAGCGGACAGGTAACCGATTACAGCCTCGAACCATACGTAGATGACTTTGTCGTCCCAGCCCTCCATAGGGATGGGCACTCCCCAGGACATGTCCCTGGTGATGGCCCTGTCCTGCAATCCCTCTTCCTGGAGCCAGTTCTGCGTGAACGTCTTGACGTTGCTCCTCCAGTAGTCCTTGTCCTTGACGAAGTCTATGAGCCTGTCGTTGAAGGCGCTGAGCTTCAGAAAGAAATGCTTCGTGGGCCTGATCTCGGGCTCCGCTCCGCACAGAGTGCAATATGGCTGTTTCAGATCGCCGGGTTCAAAGGTCGTGCCGCATGCATCGCACTGGTCCGAACGGGTCTTCTCCGCTCCGCACTTGGGGCATATCCCCTCGACGTATCTGTCGGGAAGGAAGCGGTTGCATTTGGGACAGAAGTACTGCTTCGTCTCGTTGACGTAGATGTATCCGTTGTCCTTCAGCTTGTTGAAGATGCACTGCGTGACCTCGAAGTGAGTGGGGCAGTGGGTCTTGTTGAAGAAGTAGTGGATGTTCAGATCCTCGATCGCCTTCTTGTTGATCTCGTGATACTTGTCCGCATATGTCTCTGGGGTCATGCCGCATTTCTCAGCGGATATGGTGATGGGGGTGCCGTGCTGGTCGGATCCGCCGACCATAAGGACCTCGTTGCCGAGGAGCAGGTTGTATCTTCTGAAGATGTCAGGGGGCAGAAGCGAACCGGCGACGTGTCCTAGATGGATGGGGCCGTTCGCATAGGGCCAAGCGATGTTTATGCAGATCTTCGCCATAATAACGCGGCATCAATCGCCCACGTTTTATTTATGTATTGGCGGAAAGGTCGATACGCTTCTTCTCCACCCTGTTCAGCACTATCTTGCCGTGCAGTATCATTGCTATTCCACCCAGTCCCTCGACTATGATCAGCGACAATCCGATCTCGAACAGGCCTCCGTGGATGATCATCGCGACGGCCGCGAAGGCGAAGGTGACGATGATGTTCCTTAGCAACGTGTTGACCATGGCGTGCCCTGCCTTCTCCAGGGACTGCATTAGTGACGACCCGACGAACACCATGGAGAACGGAGGCATGAATGCGGCCATGGTGTAGATGAAAATCCTCATCTCTGATTCCATATGAGCCATGTCATCCGTGCGGATGAAGACGTCAGTCAGCACCCCAGCCATAGCGGCGAACACGACGCACAGTCCGAGCAGCATCAGGAAGGAGCGTCTGATCGCGAACTTGTATGCGTCGCGGATCATGTCGAATCTGTTCATGCCGTACTCCGCGGAGCAAATGGCCACCATGGCGCCTCCCATGGCCTGGGCGGGGATGACCACCAGGTACCCGATCCTCCATACCATCGTATACACTGCCAGACCGGCCGTGCCGGCGCACATTATCACGAACATGTTCAGAAGGATGTTGAAGAAGTTCATCACTGTGAGTTCCACACTCTCCGGAAGACCAACATTCAGTATCTCCTTCATGAGCCTGGTGTTGATGCGGATGTGCTTCCTCTCGAGGCGGACGTACATGTCCTTGCTCTTCAGATACCAGTAGAATCCCATGCACGAAGATACGATGAACGCTACGACCGTGGCCCACGCGGCTCCGGCCACGCCCATGTCCATCCAGAATATCATCACTGGATCTAGCACTATGTTCAGGGCGCCCCCGACGACCTGTATGGCCATCGAGCGCTTCGCCGCACCCTCTCCGCGGAGCATTCCGGACATGACTCCGCTGAGCACTATGAAGAATGAACCCAGATAGATAGGTATGCCGTACGCTAAGCAGGCATCCATCATCTCCGAGCCGCCCATGAGATTGATCACAGGCTCGGCAGTCAGAACGAGAACCACCGTCATTATGGCGGATGAGATGAAGGTGAGCACGATGCTCTGCATCGCCACACCGTTCGCATCCTCGTGGTTCTTCCTGCCTATGTTACGGGCTATCGCGGCGGATACCCCGATACCTACGCCGTTACCGATACCTATCAGTATGCAGTAGATCGGGTAGACGATCCCGAGGGATGCCATGGCATTCTGTCCAAGATCCGCCACCCAGAAGCTGTCCACGATGTTGTTCAGGTTTTGAACGAAGAGAGCTATCGCTATGGGTATGCTCAGGGCCATTATGCCCTTCCTCTGGTCTCCCAGAAGAACCCTTACTCCCTCCGTTCCTTCGGTCATAAACCCCTCCATTTGCGCCGTATATATAAATCGTTTCAATTTTTGAGTTTCATAGTAAGGCCTGCCCAATTCTACGAAATCCGTAGCATTCCATACGAGTATTTGAAGAGGTTGTGCAAGAATTGAACAAATATGGCATCCGCCTGTTCCCAACGGGACTCGGTCTGAAAAGCGAAGGGAGGACAGTCTCTTGAGTTATGGCGATAATAATGTATATTATAGTTCAATAAAAGATATTAATGTACAGTTGGATTTCGGCCCATGAACGGCGAGAGTCCCCTCGAGATCGGAATGTCCAAGAGGATAACCGACTACGATTCGCTGAGGGAGAGGATCCCTTCTCTGGTACGTGAGCTCAACGATCATCCGGCATCATGGCTGGATGCGGGTTGCGGCACCGGGGGATCGGTCAGGCTATCCGTCGAACTTTTCCCGGATACCAGGTTCACGCTTTCCGATCCTTCGGGGGAGAACATCTCCGCAGTCAAAGAGCGCTTCAGCGGCAGTAGGTTCGTCCATTGCTGTGCCGCCACCGATCAATTGGCGCTGAAGGACGCGTCCTTCGATGTCATCACATCAATCCTCTCCAACCATTATTACGGCGACAGGGCCGCCAAGCTGAAAGCCCTTTCCAACTGTCACAGGATGCTCTCTGACGGCGGGGTGATGGTCATCGTGGAGCACAGGAGGTCCGAGGATCAGGAGAAGGCCGATTCTGAGTGGAGATCGTATATGGAATCAAGGGGGCTCCCGGAGACGTCGATCCAGGAGATGTTCGACCGCAGGGGCACAGTGTACTTCCCGTACACCGAGGAGGACCTTAAGGCAATCCTCGGCGAGGCAGGTTTCACAGACGCGGTTACGTTCTGGTCCACCTGCTCGGACATCGGACTGGTCTGTCGTAAATGAGTTCATTTCACGCATCACCTTATTTATATGCCTATATGTTTGGGCGCGTATGCGGATAGCAGCGGTCTTGATAGACAGGTGTCAGAACAAAAAGTGCAATCATGAATGCGAGAAGTTCTGCCCTCTCAACAGGACAGGGGTGGAGTGCGTAACTTTTGGGGAGAAGGGAAAACCCATAATCTCCGAGGAGCTCTGCCAGGGCTGCGGTATCTGCGTGAACAAGTGTATGTTCGACGCGGTCAAGATCATCGGTCTAGCCGATGAGCTGAAGGAACAGATGATACACCAGTACGGCGAGAACAGCTTCCGCCTGTACAGGCTGCCGGTACCCAAGAAGGGCCTTGTTACCGGAATCCTCGGACCGAATGGAATCGGAAAGTCCACCGCCATCAAGATGCTCTCCGGAGCAGAGGTGCCAAACCTCGGTAATTATGAGAGCCCCCCGACCAGGGACGAGGTGCTGAAGCATTTCGCAGGCACAGAGCTCCACGACCATCTGAAGAACGTATACGACGGAAAGGTGAAGACCGCGATCAAACCCCAGTACGTTGATCTCCTCCCGAAGGCATCCAACGGTGTCGTCAGGGATCTCCTGTCCAAAGTGCAGGAGCGCATGACTCTTGAAGAGGCGGCGGAGATGTTCGACCTCACGGAAGTCCTGGACAGGGAACTGTCCAAGCTGTCCGGAGGAGAACTTCAGCGTCTGGCGATGGCTGCCACGATGATGAAGGATGCGGACGTGTACTTCTTCGATGAGCCCACGTCCTATCTGGACATCTATCAGAGGGTCAAGATGGCCAGGTTGATCAAGGATCTGAGCGCGGAGAAGCAGGTGATGGTCATCGAGCACGACCTGGCCATATTGGATTTCCTTGCCGAAAATGTGAACGTCGTCTACGGAACCGAAGGGGCGTACGGAGTGTTCACGATGGCCAGGCAGGTAAGGACTGCCATCAACGTCTATCTCGACGGATATCTCCCCGAAGAGAACATCAGGTTCAGGGAGAGGCCCATCGAGTTCGAGGCATCGCCTCCCAGGGCGGACTGGCAGACTGCCGACATCATATCGTTCAAGGACCTGAAGAAGGATTTCGGAGAGTTCAAGCTGGACATCACAGGAGGTGCGGTCAAGATCGGCGAGTCCGTCGGAATCGTCGGACCCAACGCTACCGGTAAGACCACATTCGTCAAGATGCTGGCAGGGGCGATCGATCCCGATTCGGGAGAAATGGACAACAAGGTCAAGGTGGCATATAAGCCCCAGTACATCTCAGCGGATTACGACGGCACCGTCCAGGATCTGCTTTTCATGAAGTACTACGACACGGTCAACACCAGTTTCTTCGCCGGAGAGGTGCTCGAACCGTTGGGAATAAAGCATCTGATGGACAAGCAGATCAAGAATCTGTCCGGAGGAGAGCTTCAGCGCGTCGCGATCACCATGTGCCTCGCCACCGAGGCCGACATGTATCTCTTCGACGAACCGTCAGCATACCTGGATTCGAACCAGAGGATGAACGCCGCAAAGACCATCAGGAGGATGATGGAGAAGACCGGGCGCAGCGGAATGATCGTCGACCACGACATCTATTTCCTGGACATGGTCTCGGATTCCATGATGGTGTTCGGCGGGGATCCCGGCCACCACGGTATAGGGGACGGACCTTTCGATATGCGCGACGGAATGAACAGGTTCCTCGCGGCAGTGGACATAACTTTCAGGAGGGATGCGGATTCTCACCGCCCCAGGATCAACAAGCCCGAGTCCAGGCTGGACAGGGAGCAGAAGTCCAAGGGCGAGTATTATTACTCCGATTCACTCCAGCAGACAAATCAGTAAGCGGGGGTTTACAATGGGAAGAGCCGATACACATCTGCATACGCAATTCTCGGGATTCTCCAAGCTCGGGGTCATGAAGTTCCCCGAATCGGTCATATCCCCGGAGATGCAGGTGGATAAGGGAAGGAAGAACGGATTCGATGTGATCGCCATAACGGATCACGACGAGATCAGGGCCGCATTCATTGCACAGGAATACGCAAAGAGGTACGATGACATAGAAGTCATCGCCGGCGAGGAGATAACCACGGCCGATGGCGAGATCATCGGACTCTTCCTCAACGAGAGGATACCCGAGGACCTTCCCGTGGAGGATACTGTGGACATCATCCGTTCGCAGGGCGGACTGGTCATCGCCCCCCATCCCTTCAGCTACCACGTGTTCGGACTCAAGGAGAAGATCCTGACATTGGATATCGACGGTTTCGAGACCATCAACGGAGGGCATCCGGACCCCTATTCCAACAAGTTCGCCAAGCTCGTGATGGACAAATATCCCGGCAGATGGGCGGAGACCTCAAGCTCGGATGCGCACTCGCTATACACGTCAGGATACAACTGGACGGAGTTCGAGGGCACCACTGCCGAGGACTTCAGGAAAGCCATCCTCAACAAGACCACCAAGGCGGCAGGCGTTCCCGCGCCCATCCTGGGGCAGGTCCAGTGGAGCATCGAGGTGGCCTTGGGAGGGGCAAAGCTCTTGAAGAAGGCCCTAAGACACAATCTGGTCCAGGAACCTGCCGACCATCTTGTAGAGAAGATCCTCAGCATCAACGACCTGAAGAAGGCCACAGGAATATTCGCCGCATACGCTTACGCCACCCCCTGGATGGCGGGATTGGCGACCGGCCTTAGTACCGCATGGCTGAATAGAGGTGCTAAGAAGATGAACGAGAAGATCCCCGAACGCCTTGAAGAGGTAGAGCGTATCATCGCTGATTACGATGCTTCCAGAGCCTGATATTTTCAAAGTCTCCACTAGCATCCCCGCAGAGTTCCTGCAGGGGCTGATGGATTCCATAAACGAGGTCATGGAACCACTGTTCCCGAAATACGACCGTACTTTCAATTACTGGCCGGTGAAAGGGACGTGGAGACCGCTGTCCGGTTCGAGGCCTTACAGCGGGACCGTGGGTCAGATACAGGTTGCCGACGAGATCGTGCTGGAGGTATCGGTGAGGAAGAAGGACCTGGAGAAGGTCTTGGAGACCATAGTCTCGATACATCCCTACGAGGAGCCCGTCATAGACGTCATCCCGATGTACTCTTACAAGGATTTCATTTCTTCGAGTACATGAAGACGTTATCGAACGTCCTCTGCATCCTGTGGATCTTCAAGCTCTGCTTCCTGTATTCCAATTCTGATTCGTCCAGGATGCCTATGGTTACGAACTCGTCAAGAGCCTGGTATGCGCCGTCGTAATCCCCTTCAACACCGACCATGACATCGATGAGCCTGTTGCGACAGAGGATGGTCTTCGGGAACTCCCCTCCGTTGTAATCCAGGTATTCATCCCTGATCTTCGGGAACAGGTCGAGGTTATTGCAGCACTGCACCTTCATCTCCTCGTACTTCTCTGCACCGAAAAGTCCGTCGATGTAGGCCTCGGTGACCATGAATCTGTCGAAGTCCGAGAGATCCTTGGAGAGGGCATATTCTCCGGCCAGGACGGACAGGCCATAGTTGTGGTCGGCTCCGGAGCGTTTCATAAGGTCCACGAGGAAGGCATGCTCGGACGTGGTGTCTATGCATCCGAGATATCTTTTGACCTTGACCTTGTTCATGTCGTTGAGCGAACCGTACCACTCTTCCAAACCGACGGCGGAGATCTCCGCCGGCATATCCTGCGCCATGCGTGAGTATCAGTTCTTTTTGTTTATAGAACCGTCGACGAAGATGAGCCTGGGAGGGCTGTGGTATTTGGATGTCATCAGGCTGTCCGGCGTCCATTTGAGCAGCTTCTCGAACGGCTCATCCCTGCTGAAGCAGTTACGGTCGCAGAAGCGGCAGAACATCTCATTGCATGGTGCGGGGGTCACCGATACCTCCACGGCATCGCCGTACTTCGACCTCATGGCATCTTCGATTTGTTTCTCTTCCTCATAGGTCTCGGACACACACATGTCCTTGGGGAAGATCACGTGCATGTCGATGAAGACCCCATGCCCGTACTTGATGAGCCTGACCTTGTAGATGTCTATCCAATCGTCATGCCTGTACTCGTTAAGGATGTTCACGATGTCCTTCATCATCTCCACGTCGGTCCTGTCCATGGAGTCATCGATGCTCTGTCTGATGACCTTGAGTCCAGTGTAGCCTATAATCACACCGAATACGATGGCGATGGAAGAATCGAGCCACGCCGCATCGTAACCAAGCGCCATCGCCACGTAGACGACCATGAGGCCCAGGATGATCCCGACCGACGAGTATGTGTCCGAGCACAGGTGTTTTCCGCTTGCCACCAGAGCTGGGGAGCGGGTCTTTCTGCCCTTCCTGATGGCGGCCTTTCCGAGCGCGAAGTTGACCAGGGCCGCAGCCGCGACGATGATCAGACCGATATCGAGTTGTCTTATCTCGCCCGGGTTGAGCAGCGAGAGCAAAGATTCGTAGATGATGAGTGCTCCGGCCACGACGATCATCGTACCCTCTATGATGGCCGATATATTCTCTATCTTACCGTGTCCGAACGGATGCGATTTGTCCGCAGGTTGAGCGGATAGGTAGAGAGCATACAGGCCGACGAACCCTGCGACGACGTTGACGATGGATTCCAACGCGTCCGTCAGGATGGCCATGGAGCCTGTGAGGTAGTAGGCAACGAATTTGACCGCCATCAGAACGAATCCGACGGCAGCTATAATCTTCTGGAAATCGAAGTTGCTCCTAGCCGCCTCATCCATGTCCGAAAAATGCTTTCTTCACTATAAATCGCTTGTTTTCAAACAGTGGTATTTAAAATTTTTTAGGCATTCCTCTAATCGCCGAAGTGATAGCCCCTGCTATGCACATGACTAGACAGACCGTCATTGACAGTTTCATAACCTCTAGGAACAGGCCGTATGTATCCGGACCTAGGTTGTCCGTGGAACCCATGATGGAGCTGATGAAGTACATGGCGATTCCCATGCTGAGGATCATACCGGTCTGCCTCATCACCGCCAGGACGGCGGATGCCTCACTAGAGTGCTCATGGGGCACCGAGGACATGATGATGGTGCTGTTGGGGGCCGAGAACATGGCGAATCCTATTCCGCCTATCGTCATGGACAGCATCACCATGTATAAGGGGGTGTCCAGGGTGTATGTCGTATAGGTGTAGATCGAGGCCGCGGTTATCGCCATTCCCACGGTCGGCAGGATGGTCTTGTTCCTGATCTTATCGGTGATCTTGCCGAAAACAGGGGAGCACAGACATTGGATCACAGGCTGGACGATCATAAGGGTGCCGGCCTCGGTGGCCGTAAGGTTCCCGATACTCTGAAGGTACAATGCCAAGAAGAACGATATGGAGTAGGACGAAGCATAGCTCATGAAGGCGGCCAGGTTCGATCCCGTGAAGACCATGTTCCTGAAGAGGCCCATGTTGAGTATGCAATGAGGGTTGCCCAGCTGCATCTTGATGAACAGCATCAGCACCAGCAGGCCGATGGCCAGCGAGACTACAGCCCAGGTGGCCGGCAGATTCATGATTCCGCACATGGATAGCAGTATGGCCGCCCCGTAGACTATGGAGGAGTTGGTGTCCATGACGCCGTCCCTGTCCACAACGATATCCTTCCTGAATCCGTGCGTTATGACCAGTATCGAGATTATCGCCAGAGGGACTGATATGAGGAACAGGAGCCTCCAGCCTATCAGATCGTTCAAGGCACCGCCTATGGCCGGGCCGAGGGAAAGCCCCAGGTAGATGAACATGGTGTTGTAGCCCATCACCGTTCCCCTCTTCCCTATAGGCACAACATCCGTGAGCATCGAGATGCTTATGGTGGCCAGCGATGCGCATCCGACACCGATGATCCCTCTTCCGAGCACAACCACCCAGAAATTGGGAGCCAGACACGCCACGAAGCATCCTGCTATCACTATCAGAAGGCCTATCACGAAGAGTTTCTTCTTCCCGATGATATCCGCCAGTTTGGCGAACGGCACCATGAAGATGACCGATGTCAGAAGGAAGGCGGAGTTCACGTAGGCAAGGTCGTGGGACCCTGTACCGAATTCCTCCCCTATGTACACCAGAGACAGATTCATCATGGTGCTCAGCAGCGGCGCTATGAAACCTGATACGTAGCATGCCACCAGGACCGAGTTGATCTCACCTTTGGTGTACTCCATGGGGATACAGAACCTGACCGGCCTAATATACTTCCCGTTGGAGGACGATTCGACATCCTTCCTAGCTAGCCGGGCGGAACCCGCATAGTTACAATAATATCGATTGTGTCCATTCCCTATCCATATCGGATCCGATTCGGACGATAGGTCCCGGGCCGAAGACGAGAGGGAATGGATGTGAAGACCAATTTGGCCGAGATAAGCAACAAGGTCATGAGCAAGCACATGTCCAAGGTCATAGAGCTGTTCCCCCGTTCCAAGGAACAGCTGACCCATATAGATCTTGACGAGGATAAGCGCATCACCAAGATCTTCCCGGCATTCCTGGCGGTATGTTTGGCGCTCTGGGTCGTCCTAATCGTCATCCGTGGCGAGTACACAATGAGTTACATGCTCCAGTACGTCTGTCTCTCATTCGTGATATGCTTCACGTTCCTCGGGGCATACCTGTTCATAAGTATGAATCAGGGGCACCTTACGAAGGTCTCTTTGTGCATCATGAGCCTGATAATGGCCGCTTTCATGCTGTTCTATGGCGAATTGACGGACCATCTGCCGGTCGCTGATGTCGTAACGAACACGTTCCTGTTCCTCGGGTGCGAGATCGATGACTCGCTGGCATTGACCTTGGCATTCCTATTCCTATTCCTGGTGATGCTCTTCGTTCCCACAGGGGTGCTGTCCGTCACCGCATCCTACCTCAGGATATACATGGCGAAGGTTTTCCTGAACATACAGGCCCATGCCGATGTCGGGGAGAGGGGAAGGACCGAGGCCTTCTTCGCCATACCAGACATAGTCGATGTGAAGGAGGTACACATGGATCCGGAGATCGACTATGAGAACTTCAATGCCGAGGTGGCGATCAATCTATGGTCATACATAGTGCTTACCGGGGCCCTGGGCGCATCTTACCTGTTCCTCAACCCGTTCTTCCTGGATTCGATGAGTTCCAAGGAGATGCTGGCCATCATGCTGATGCTCTCCATGTTCGTACCTGCCCTGGTGGTTCCGCTAGAGATTATCAAGGACCTCAATGCGACCGTGATAACCGACGCACCCCGCCCGTACTATCTGTGGACTGGGGCCAAACGCAGCCTGCTGGGGTCGTTCCTGGCTTTGGGAGCGTTCAGCGTGATGTTCTTCCTCGCATTGTACTACGGCTACAGCCTAGGGACGCTCTTCGTCAATTACACATACCTGCTGTTCCCGCTGGCCTGCATAGCGATGATGTACTCCATCATGTATGCCAACAACTTCAGCAATGTCATGAAGGCGGTAATCTACGCCAGATTCATGGGTGCGCAGGATAAAGAGTAATCCTGGTAGCGAATCCATCCGTGCACAGGTCAGCCTTAATTACATATATTCTGGGGCCAATCAAAGCGTCATGGCAGTCTATCAGAACATCATCGAGACCATCGGCGAGACGCCCATTATACGCCTGAACAGACTGGCGCCGGAAGGGTCCAGGGTCTATGTCAAGATCGAGAGAGGCAACCCGGGCGGCTCAATTAAGGACCGTGCCGTCCTATCGATGATCGATGATGCGGAGGCCAGAGGGGTTCTGAAGGAAGGGGGCACGATCGTCGAGCCCACATCAGGAAACACCGGTATCGCCATAGCTATGGTCGCCGCCGTCAGGGGATACAAGGCCATAATCGTGATGCCGGACACCATGTCCCTGGAGCGCAGACAGGCAATCGCCGCATACGGTGCTGAGATCGTCCTGACGCCCGGAGCGGAGGGTATGGGAGGAGCAGTCAGCAAGGCCGAGCAGATCGCGAAGGAGTCCGGAGGGTGGATCTGCGGACAGTTCGACAATCCGATGAACGCTGTCGCCCACCGCGTAGGAACGGGCAAGGAGATACTCCGCGACCTACCGGATGTGGATTACGTCTTCTCAGGATTCGGCACCGCAGGGACCGCATGCGGATTGGCCATGGCATTCAATGATTCGGGTTCGAAAGCCAAGGTCATAGGCGTGGAGCCGGCGGAGAGTCCTCTGGTGACAGAGGGGAAAGCGGGACCGCATAAGATCCAAGGCATCGGGGCCAATTTCGTTCCCAAGATTTTCGACAAGAGCCTTCTCGGAGGCATTGTGACCGTCAAAGGCGATGACGCGATAAGGACGACGGTCGAGATGGCAAGGAAGGAAGGGATATTCTGCGGCATCTCATCCGGTGCAGCCGTATATGCGGCTCTAGAAAGGGCCAAGGCCGAACCGGGGAAGGTGATCCTTGCCATTCTGCCGGACGGCGGAGAGAAATACATGAGCACAGGAATCTTCGACTGAGCTCATTGGCTGACTGTCTTGGGATTGATCAGCTTGCTGACGATGGCTTCCTTGACGAACGGGTTGTAAACATCCATATCCGGTTTCTCGTCCAGGATCTTCTGTATCTCGGATGCTACATGGCCGAATATGGCCTTGTAGCTCTCGCAGGATGCTCCGCCGTTGTTCTCTATCCCGTTCTCATAGCAGGCATCGACGCTACAGCCTCCGTTGCAATACTGGAAGATTTCGCAGGAAGCACATTTCTCGCGTCTCTTGATCGACCCTACCAGGATGTTCCTGAATCCTTCGGTCTTGAATGCCTCGTCTATCGAATCTATGTCGTCGATGTTGCACATCCTGTAGGACTCCGGGCATGCCTTGGCACAGGGATATAGGGACCCATCGGGATACATGCATATCCATTTCGTCAGGCAGGATGTATGGGCGCAATCAGAGGGCACAGGCTCCCCGAGGTAGTTCATGATGTACTGGTAGAAAGGCATCAGGGGGACCCTGACTGTCTTGTCGTACAGCCATTCGTCGAACACCTCGATGCTGCCTTTCACGAATTCATCCGTAGCAGGGACGAACGGTGCTCCGCAGCCCGCAGGTATGACCGGGGTGAACGCGACGCTTATGTCCTTCCCTCTGAAGTACTGGTAGATCTCCTTCTGTTTGGTCGCGGTCTCTTTGGAGATCGTCGCCCCGACAGTGTACATGTTATCCTTCGCAGAGAGCGTCTTGAGGGTCTTCTCCACATCCGCATCCCTGAGGACATGGCCGCATGGCCCCTCGTAGGAGACTCCGATGTTGATCTTCTTTTCCCTGCAGTAAGCCATGAACCTCTTGTTGAGCAGGGTGCCGTTCGTGTTCATGGTGTTGCCGTACCTCATGGAGTCCTTCCCGAAGTACTTCTCCTCGAAACCGATCGCTTCCTTGTAGAATGACATCGGGATAGTCATCGGCTCCCCTCCGTGCCAGATGAACCAGGCCGATTGGTATTCCTCCGAGACCATCCTTATGAGCTTCTCCACCCTGTCCAAGGAGATCTCGCCTTCTACCCTATCCTCGGGCCTGTGATAGCAGTGCTTGCAATCGATGTTGCAGAAAAGTGTGGGTTTGATGACGACAGTGATGAAGGGTTTCATGGTAAAATGGATCCGTCACGGACGATGCACCGTGACGGGGTGAATGTTAATTTCAGAAGGGCCAGTAGGGCCATGCACCGAAGAATCCGTGTGTCGCGTAGCAACAGCATGCCAGAAGAACGACGACGGAACCGATGACACAGAGGTGCCATCCCCATGAGTTGCAGTATCCCTTGTCGCTGCAGCAGCAATAGTCGCATCCTGTGAGCTCGCTGTGATCCTCGTCGGCATCCTTGTCGAAGCGCTCGGCGTGCTCGCTGTCATGCGGAAGTCCCTCCATAGAGAACGCGATGAAAGCGTTGGGGGATTGGCTCTCATATATTGCTGTCAGTTTTTCGATGGATTCTGCATCGTAGGACATGAAATTCACCTTACCAGCATTTGGCTGATATCCTGGTTAAGATTTTGCCATTATTTAATAATAAGGTATGGTACCAGCGAATGGCTGGTACTGGACAATCAATGCTTTTATGATTCCTAGAGGATAACGGACTATGTTAGGTTATACCCTGCCCCAATGCAATCGCCTTTCTCCGGCGGATAACAGGGTCTATCGCAGGTATTACTGCGAAGGGTGTCATCAGCTCAGACAGGGTTTCGGCGTGAGGAGCACTCTCACGGTAAATTACGACATGACCTTCAACACCATTCTATTGAACGGCATAGCCGGGGACGTCCTGGATTTCGAGGGAACCAAAAGACGCTTCTGTGTCCTCGACCGCCCCAAGGCCGATTCGGACCTCATGAGGAGGATGGCGGCCTACACGCTCATACTCACCAAATGGGAGCTGAAGGATGACGATACCGACAAGCCGTCCCTGAAGTCCAAGGTCGCCTCGGTTGCACTGAAAGGCGCCATCCGCAAGGCAGCGGACATGTACCCGAAATACGATAGTATGGTCGGAGAGGGATTCTCGAACCTCCATGAGCTGGAGCTTCAGGGATGCAAGGACCCCGTCATTATGGGCAGGACCTTCGGGGAAGGACTCATCGGTGCACTGAGGGATATCGCCGGAGAGCATGCCTGCGAGGACCTAGATAACCTTTTCAGACAGCTTAGCACAGTCGTATACCTCATGGATGCCATAGACGATCTGGACGAGGATTTCATGGAAGGCACGTACAATCCTTTCCTGCCGGAGACCGGATTCATCAACGCGGCCAAGTTCAGAATGGATAACGTGTACAGACTCACTGAGATCCTCAACGGCGAGATAGGTCTCCTTCAGGGATCCTATTCCAGGGTCAGAGGCAAGATGCGTGCCGGTACAGGCATCTGCGACAACATCGTCTATTTCGGGATCCCCGATTCGGCCAAAAGGGTGATGATGGGCAGTTCCTTCGCCAAGACAAGCGTCAAGAACGTCCTCGACAACCGCAGGCAGAGGATGTCAGAAGGATCCTGAGGGATCGTATTCCGTGCAGACATCCAGCTCGTACTTCTCCTCGCCGGTCTTTTTACAGATTCCTCCTTCGAACATGTTGCAGTTCTCGCAGCAACCGGGTCTGTATCTGTCGCAGGTCGACTCGGGCGCGGTGGATCTGGCCTCTATGACGCAAGCCCACACATCCACTCTATGCTTGCAGAACCTGCAGGTCTTGCATTTGCGGTAAGCCTCGTTGCTCATCGTTCAGAATATAACCGAGGTGCACATTATCCTTTCGTACACATGAGCGATATTTCCGATTCCATAGAGCAGGACCTTCGCAGCCTGGATGAGATCCTCAAGGAGCTCAACAAGGAGGCGGCCGGCCACAAGGCCGAAAGGGACAGATACCATCAGCAGGCGGACATCCTGGCAGAGAAGCGTGACAAGCTGCAGGAGAAGGCCAGAAGGCTCTCTTCGGAGGGAAGGGCGCTGAAGGCACAGAGGGACGATTACAACCTCACGGCCTCGGAGGCGAGGCAGAAGAGGGATGAATGGAACGACAAGGCCCAGATGATGCGCGCCAGAGGCGGTCTCGGAGATATCAACGGGGCCAAGCAGATGGCGGACACCTTCCACCAGAAGATGGTCAAGGCCAACACCAGCGGTCAGCTGGCCCATGAGAAGATGCATCAGCTTTTCGAGGATGCGGACAAGCTCAGGGCCGAGGCCCAGGTCTGTCACGAGCAGTATCTTGACTGCAAGAAGGCGGCCGACGCCGAGCACGAGAAATACATCCAGGTAGTGAAGAGAATCAATCACGTGAAGGATAACCTTCCGGACTGATCAGAGGATCCTCACGCCTATGCCGCTGAGCACATCCAGAGCCTCTTCGGCCAGAGCGGAGTTCCTGGTGGCTACACAGTTCTGACGTACCACGACCTCCGCCTTGGGGTTGGACGTCTTTGCGATGATAGCATTCGCCAGGATGTCTTTCTCCGTCTCGACACCGCAGATCTCTATCGAATCGAATGTCCTCAGATGGCCCAGGAGCTCCTCGGAACCGCAGGTCTCCTTGCGTATGATGCTGCCTTTGGAGGAATAATCATTCATCCTTCCGTACAGCTCCGCACCAGGGGTTGCTCTGATACAGTATCTGACCCCGTTCTTCTGATCGCGGAAGTGGGACTCGTTGAATGAATCGACCAGGAAGAACACCTTGCCTTTCGATTTGAGAGTATCCTCGATCCTTTCGACGATGTTCTCCTCGATTAGCTGGGTGTACCTGTTGCTCACGGGACCTACCACATGGTCGTTCTGATAGTTTACAACAACCAGAGCTTTCATGGACACTTGTATCACGACCTCCTATAAACCATCATTTGAGCGTACGGCGATCAAGTATGTTTGGTAACCGTGACATTTAAGTTAGAGCCTGTGCATTACATATAAGGTTGGATTCAATTGACATCTTTCGATGTTCCGCATGGGATAGGTGCCTGAGGTATGGATGGCGTAATACTTGTGTACATCCTATCAATAGCAGTTCTCATTATCTGTTCTGCATTCTTCTCGATGTCGGAGACGGCATTCACCAGCGTCAGTGACATCAAGCTCAAGAAGATGGCCAATGAGGGCAACAGGAAGGCCAAGAGGACGTTGGACATCCTAGAGAACTATGACAAGTTCCTGACAACCATACTCATCGGCAACAACCTGGTGAACATCGCAGGCACATCCATAGCCACCGCCATGTTCGCCATCCTACTGGGGATGGAGACAGGTGCCGTGGCGACCACCGTCGTCATGACATTGTTGCTGCTGGTGTTCGGAGAGATAACCCCCAAGTCCTATGCCAAGAAGAATCCGGAAGGGGTCTGCATACTGTTCTGCTCTCTCATTTACTGGATAATGAAGCTGTTCACGCCCCTGTCGTGGCTGTTCCTAAGGCTCACCAAGCTCATAGGCAGCAACGATGAGCCCGCCATCACAGAGGATGAGCTGGAGGTCATGATTGACGAGATCCAGTCGGACGGCGTCTTGGAGAAGAGCGAGAGCGAGCTGATCAAGAATGCGATGAGGCTTGACGACATCACCGTGTCCGAGGTCTACGTTCACCGCGTGGACATCGTCGCCATAGACGTGGATGAATCGATCGAGGAGCTGGGCAAGCTCTTCGTGACATCTGGTTTCTCCAGGATCCCTGTGTTCGACGACACCATCGACAACATCATCGGAGTGGTCTACTCCAAGAACTATTTCACCAACACCCACCAGGGTATCAAGTTCTCCATCCGCGACATACTGATGCCTGTGAAGTACATCCCGGAGACGGTCTCGGTGGCCAACGCCCTCAGCGAGCTCCAGAAGTCCAAGATCCATCTGGCGGTTGTACTGGACTCGTATGGAGGCACCAGAGGCATAATAACCCTCGAGGACCTCATCGAGGAGTTGGTCGGAGAGATATGGGACGAGAGCGATCCGGTACAGCAGGACGTCAGCGCCGCCGCCGGAGGAAGGTATCTCGTGAAGGGCATGGCCGATCTCGATACCGTCATGGAGAGGGTCGGCATCTACATAGACCGCGACGGTTACGACGAGCCTTCGATGACGGGCTTCATAATGCATAAGCTCCAGAGGGCACCTACCAAGGGGGATGTTGTCGAACTCGATAATGCGACGATAACCGTCAAGGCCGTCAAGGGACATCGTGTCCTAGAATGCTATCTCGTCGTGAAGAATGAACAGATCGACGACGACCAGATTTGATGCTGTTGATGTATTCGGTTATTACCTTTACCGCAGCCTCTTTCTTCGCAGGATGGGCCTGGACTTTTCCGAATATGGAGATAACATCGCCGTGATGCGCCACCTCATAGATCCCCTGGACGGCCTTTTGCTTATCCAAGCGGAGATAGAACATGTCGTCCTCGTCGATGCGATTGTCGATGTCCTCAAGGATGAAATCCAAAATGTCGTTCCCAAGTTTCGAGAAGAGCTCGTTGAACTCCCTCTGCTTGGTCACACGGGTTTCCATGATCATCATCGTGTTCCCATGTTCGCTCTCTGTGATCTCCTCTTCGAACTCTATGTCGCCGAGCAGCTCCTTCAGAGTGTCCTCCAAAAGATCCTGCCTCTCGGTGGCGTAGCAGAACGTCTGAACCCTCATCCAATGGAACGTGACCTGCAACCTCATTCCTCCTTGGGCAGGAGAGCGGCGATCGCGCCGGGGTCGGTGGACGAAAGGAAGAAGACCCTCTTCCCGGTAACCTTCAAGCCAATCCCCATGTCCTCGCCCACCGCGGTGTATGTCTTGTACTTCACACCTTTCAGGGTCCATGCGCTGTAGTTCTTGATGATGTTGATCTCCCCGACCTTCGTATCGATGATCTGGTCCTTGGGGATGGAGGTCCTTTTGAAGAAGTAGACGATGTCCACTCTGTCATCATAGACCTCGATGGAGAATCTCATGATGAAGCTCATCACGACAACAAGAGCGAATGCAATCCCGCAGACGATTAGAGCGACGTCCGGAATCTGAGCGTTCATGAATAATTTGGTGACAACCATGGACATCCATGTGATTACCATCATGACCGACAGCAGGATGGCCAGGTTCATCGGCAGCACCATGCGGGATTCCTTGTATGCGGGTTCCATGCCAGACCGATGGATTATCGATATAAATGGCTATCCTGGGTCCTTTTCAAATTGGCAACCTTTATATGTCACCTATCTATCCTGGGGTATAGTTGGTCCCGTAGCTTAGCACGGTTTGAGCGTCCGGCTGATAACCGGAAGGTCCTGAGTTCAAATCTCAGCGGGACCACTCACTTCTTCACTACTAAATCGATGGCACCCATGCTAGCGTTCTGTTCACTGCGAAGAATTGAAAGAAGGGAAACAGCCCCTTGGGGCTGAGTTTATTCCAAGCGTCTTGTAGTCACGCGTTTGTAGAGGAACTCGTCCCTCTTCAGATCCACGTTCATGCTGTTCTCGCGATAGTAGACCGACGCCCCATGCTGGAACTCCACCGTCTTCAGCCTGGACAGGAAGTACTGGGAGAATCCGAAGAAGGCTATCGCTCCAACGATCAGTCCGAAGATTATCCCGCCCACTCCGAGGTCTTCGGGGAAGGCATTCCCCGCTATGAATCCGAAGGCCAGCAGCAGTATGAACAGCACCGAGGACACTCCGTACAGCTTCACCTTGTCAGCCGGCAGGTTGCCGACGATCTTCCCTGTCTGCCCGTTCATGGCGAAGGTGAACTTATTGTCACCCCAGACCGTGTTCATCAGCCACACAGGATAGAGGACGTAGTTCACATTGGAACTAGTGGGTTCGATGGATATGTCGTTGACACTGACCTCATCGTAGTGGACCGTCCTTCTGAATGCGTCCGCGGTACCCTCTGCCATCCTCTTCCTTGCGCGGGGACGGGCCTGCTCCTGGTCCACGTCATACCTTTCGGCGACGTATCCCGACAGGTAGCTGGTCGTGAAATCTTCGGATTTGTCGTAATCGAAGGGCTCTATGGATTCCATGAGGTCATCGGGCATCTTCTGGGACCCGTCGACAGGCACATGGTCGAAGGCTATCGAACCTCCCCTTGTGACCCTGTAGTACTTGCGTTCGGTGTATTCGGTCTTGCCGACAGTCCACGTGGTCTCGTTCACGCAGTCGTAGACGACCTCGGCATCCAGTTCCGCATCGTAGAGCCAGTACGGGACATAAAGGCCCTTGATCTCTTCCAGCTTGTTATTGGCTAGGAAGCTCTTGGGTACGAACCACTTGCTTCCGGTATGGTTGCCAAGGCCCTCTATGGCCTCCTCCCTGGTCTTTTTGAACGGGATAACCCTGTCGGGTTTGAGCGTTCCGCTGAGACGACCTTTGAGCATCACGGCGCTGCCGCAGTAGGGGCAGATGGTGGCCGCCGTGTTGGAATCGGTGTACAGATCCCCTCCGCATGAACCGCACTGGTATTCGGACAGGCCGTGCAGCTCGTTCTCCGACCATTCGCTGCCGGCGTTCTCAGCAAGCTCGAACTCATCGATCTCGCCGAGGTCTCCCTCGTTCTTCTTCAGATCCTCGGGTTCGAACTCGCTGTCGCAGTACGGGCATTTGACCTTCTGGACGCCTATGTCGAACTCCAGAGTCCCTCCGCAGAAGGGGCATTTATGGGTGATAAGTTCAGACATCAGGCTCTATCCTCGTCTCCGAAGGGATCTCCGCACTCGGGGCAGAACTTCGGAGGTTTAGTCGGATCGGCAGGTTGCCATCCGCATTTGTCGCAACGGTACTGTGGAACCCCTGCAGGCTTCTTGGTCCCGCATTCCGAGCAGAACTTGCCCTGGTTTACGGCACCGCATGAGCATTTCCACCCATCTTCGGGCTTCTTCTTGCCGCACTCGGGGCAGAACTTGCCGGTGGCCATCGCTCCGCATGAGCACTGCCATCCTCCGGCAGGGGGCTGTTGAGCGGCCGCGGCCTGTCTCTGCTGATCGGCCCTCTCGTAGAATCCCTGCGCATTCATGCCTGCGCCGCCGCCCATCTGTCCTACCATACCGAATCCCATGAGTCCGGTCATGGCGCCGGCTTCGTTGCTGGCAGCGGACTTGAGTGCCGAGGCCTGGGCCTCGACAAGTGTCGCACCCGCCATCGATGGGTCACGGAGCATTCCGGCCCTCTGGGCGTTCTTGATAATCTCCGCATCCTCAGGGGGAAGGGTGACGGATCCGATCGCCACGCTGACGACCTCCAGCCCACGGATCTCTGACCATTTCTGAGAAAGGGCCTGGTTCATGGCGTCCTGAAGCTCCTCGCTGTGGTTGACTATCTGGTTGGGGCGGAGCCCGATATCCGAGAGCTTTCCGAATCCAGGCTGGAGGGCGGCAATGAATTCCGTCTTCAGCTGATCGTCGATCTCGGACCTGCGGTACTCGTCCGAGACGTTACCGCAGACATTGGTGTAGAACAGAATGGGGTCTGTGATCTTGTATGAGAACACTCCGAAACAGCGTACGGACACATCGATGTCCAGCCCGATGTTCCTGTCCACGACGCGGAATGGGATGGGGGTGGATGTTCCGAACTTGTTGTCTATGATCTCTTTGAGATTGAAGTAGTAGATGCGCTGGTCCTTGCCGGTGTCACCGCCGTAGGTGAAACGTCTTCCGATGGTCTTGAAGGTGTTGACCACACCGGAGCCTAGGCCGCCGGTGAATACGCTGGGCTCCGTGGATGAGTTCCAGGTGAACTGGCCGGGCTCGGAACAGATCTCAACGATCTTTCCCTGCTCGACGATGATCATACACTGGCCGTCGGCAACGGCTATTCCCGACCCGTTGCTGATGATGTTGTCATTCCCTTTGGTGTTGGAGGAACGGGAAGATGTACGCTTCGTTCCCTTCACCATGAGGATGTCCTTCGGCATCGATTCGCAGTAGAAGAACTCCTTCCACTGATCCGCCATCGTGCCGCCTGTTGCTCCGGATAGCGCTTTGATTAGACCCATGACTCACCCTTATGCGTTCCTTACACTAATATTGATTGATTGTCCGCCAGGTATTTCTATCGGTTCAGTGTCTATCAGTTGGAGGCTAAAAATGAAAGCAAAGCTGATCGGTATGGCCGTAGTGCTCGTATCATTCGCGATCGTCGTTGGCGGATATGCTGTATCGGCACCAGATGTGGAGAAGAAACCAGTCGATCCTTCCGGCGACGAACCCACATACATAGAAGTGGATGACGGGGCCGAGGTCTATGTGGATGCCGGAGAGTTCACCATCGGGATAAACGGCAACATCACCACCGGTTACTCATGGGTCCTTGCAGAGGATTCCGGATTGGAGCTTGTCGAGACCTCGTATGAGGCCAGCGACACCACGTTGGTCGGAGCGCCCGGAATGTTCCTGTTCACCTTCGATGCGACGGAGCCCGGAGAGTACGAGCTGGAATTCCAGTACGTCCGTGCATGGGCGCCCGAGGAACCGATCGAGACCGCAAAGGTGCTCATCGTGGTCCTCTGAGATCACTCTTCGAAAACATATTCCAAGAAGGCTTTGCCGCCCTCTATCCTTATCTTCGCCCTCGCACCGTTGACGAACGTCATACGAGGGCCTTTGTGACCGATATCGGCATCGAACACCTTGGGGACATCGTATCCCTTCAAAGCATCGCATACGACCTTCTGGTAATCGCTGCCGGAGTAGAACAGGGGCCTTCCGAAAACGAATCCGGTCGCTCCATCGAACCAGTCGTCCTCGGACATACCTTCCAGCATTCTCCCGATCCGGGCCTCGTCCATGTCGTACGTCTCCATATACCATACGATCCCGTCTTTGGAGTACTTCTGAATGAATCCGCTCATGTCGAGGTTGCCTTTGCGATGGTACCATTCCAGGACATCCATGCATCCGCCTATGAGTCTTCCGGAGAACTCCGTATCTCCGACAGAGCTCTTCCAGACCACATCCTTGGTCAGACGGAAGGGTTCGGTATCGCATTCCCTGTCGTAGAATCCGTCCTCGTACCTGTCGAAAGATTTCTGGGATGTCCGCTTGCCCTCAAGGAACTCCAGATTCTCTGCGATACTCCTGTGCCAAGGCTCCATGCCGAAATCCCCGAAGTTGCCGCAGTACACGGTGGCGATGTCATGCTCAGCCGTTATCTTGACCAGGAGCACGGTGTTGTCCGAGTACCCCTGCATCCACTTCGGATGCCTCTCTATGAAATCCCAGTCCATCCCCATGAGCATCTCGCATTGGTAGTCCCCTCCCTTGGCGGAAACGATTGCACCGACAGTATCATCTTCCAGAAGGCTTCCCAGCTCCATGACGCGCTGCATCATGGGAGAGCTCCTGCCCTCCTCATCGGCGGTATGTACGTTAGGGGTCTTGACCACCGGATGACCTCTCCTCTTCAGCACTTCCTCCGCATGCTGGAACCGCCTGATGTCAGAAGGGTCCACGGCACCGAACGAAGGCGCGGTCACGCCTATCCTCTGCCCGTCCCTGAGGAATTTTGGGATGATCATGCAACACCGATGGTCGGAAGATAAGATAAGATTTATCGAATGGATGATATGCCGTAGGCATGGCAATACTATCGGACAAGGATATCGTCGAGAGCATGATGACGGGATACCTGGGCATCAGCGACTACCACGAGAGGGGTCTGACCCCCAACGGATACGACCTCCGTATCAAAGAGATAATGGTCAGGGGCGACCCGGATCTTAAGACCGAAGGTACTGTCACGATACCGCCCAGGACGATGTTCTACGTTTCCACCATCGAGAGGGTGAGGATGCCCAAGGATGTGTGCGCCCAGCTCTGGCTGAGGACCACATGGATAAGGAAAGGGATCATCGGAGCCTTCGGGAAGATCGACGCGGGTTTCGAAGGGACCCTTACGCTGGGAGCTTACAACGCCACCGACGATCCCATAGAACTCCCTATCGGGGAGAGATTCTGCCAGATGGTTTTCGAGACCCTGAACAGCGACACACTCAAGGACTATTCCGAAAGGAGTGGCCATTATCAGGGACAGACCGGTGTGACTCTCGAGCAGATCAAGAAGGATTGAACCGGGATGCCCGTTGCGGACATCCCCGGCCCCTTTCTCACATATTTATGAACTGGACCCAAAGTCCGTTCGGGTCCTTCACATAGAAGAATACCGTCATCTCGTTGGGTCTCATGAGTTCGGATGCCTCGAACCCCTTTGCTATGAGCTCTCCACGAAGCGCTATCGGATCCGGATGTCCGAATCCTATGCTTATTCCCTGGCCTGAGAATGCCGGCGGGTAGCCACGGATGATCTCGATTCTCGTTTCCCCTTCCGCGTCCGACAGGAATGTTACCTGCTTGTTGGGCAGTTCGTGAACTGTCCTCAGTCCAACTACCTCCCGATAGAATTCGACGGATTCCTCATACCTCTCAGTGCTGATCGTGGTGTGAACGAACTTCATGTTATCATGCAGAGATGTTCTGCCACAGAGATAAACTTGCTCAGAGCTTGAGTATATCCATCGAATAGACGCTCATGGTTGGGGAGTAGGTCTTCAGCTCCGAGCTGTGGATATCTATCCTGTGGCCATGTCCGGCCATCTCCTTCTCGAGGTTATCGCAGAATGACGGGAACTCGTCCCTCTCGATGATCTTGTACATGTGGGCCACAGCCCCGTTTTTCATCCTGTCCATCGCAAAACTCAGGAACCGGTCGGCTATCTGCGGCAGGTTCATGATGACGCGGTCAGCCATGGGCAGGTCGTAGATCAGTTTCGAGGAATCACCCGTCATAGGGACGATGCAGTCGATATGGTTCTTCTCGGCGTTGAGACGTGCGAAATGCTCCGCCTCCGGGTTGAGGTCGATGGAGTACACCACGGCCGGATCGGCCAATTTCCCGATGACTGTCCCGAAGGGGGCCACACCGGCGAACATATCGATAATCGTCTCTCCGTCCTTTACCATATTGGCGATCCTGGACCTCTCCGAAGACAGTCTGGGGTTGAAGTACACCTTCGACGGATCGGTATAGAGCTTCACGCCGAACTCCTTGTGTATCGTTTCCGAGGAGCCCTCTCCTGCTATCTTCTCCAGATCCCTGATCCTGAAATCGCCCTTCACCCCATAGTCGTGGAAGACCACGCGGATGTTCCTGTTGACCTCGATAAGGGCCCTGCCGATCTCGTTCCTGTACTCCCAAAGCTCGTCAGGTACCTTCAGCATCGCAACATCGCCGACGACGTCGAAAGAACTGGGCAGCATCCCCTTCAGATCCAGAGGGATGTCCACGATATCGGTGTAGTCATGGACCTTGTGCTCCTGTACATCCAGCTCTACATCCGCGGTCTCGTATCCTTCGAAGGAGTCGCAGCGGATGGGTATCAAAAGATAGTCCCCGTCGGCGCGTATCTTGGAATCCAGATCCAAAAGGTCCTCTGAGATCAGACGGGATCTGACAGATTCCCCCTCACGTTTCGGGACACGCACGCACCTGACCATGGTGCGGGTGAAGGGTTGCACCGATAATAATTATTGTAGAAAGCGAAGGGGTTTGGGGAAGAGGTTTGATTGAAGATCATCAGGCGTGCTTCTTCTTCATCACAAGGACGACCGCTGCAGCGATGATTATGACGCCCGCCACGATCCCGGCGACGATCAGCATGGTGTTGTCGTATCCGGTGGTAGAGGTGTTGGGAAGCTTGCTAGCGTACTTGACCAGTAGCAGGTCGTTGAGCATGTATCCGGACTTATCCTTCTCGGAGAGCTCGTTGTACTCGCTCTCGGAAAGGAACTTGTCGAACACAACAGCATAGGTGCTGGTGTTTCCAGAGTAGCTTGCGGTGTCCCATTTGTCGCCCATGGCGCTGTATATGGTGAATCCGTAGTACTTGGAGTAGTCTTCAGAATCCCCGTGGATGCTGTACGGTCCAATCGCAGTGATTGCGCCGAGCAGCATGGTAACATTCATGCCGGCATCATTGCATCCGTATTCCAGCGCGGCCTTGAATGAATCGAATCCAGTGGTCTCCGCCTGGTAGGGCTTGAGCCACTTGTTCACGGGCAGCGCGTCGGAAGTGTTGTCGTTCATTTGGAGGTATATGTGGTAGGTAACGCCTCCTGCGGCATCGTTTTCTTCTGCCATGACCGAGAATCCCACGGCACAGAATATGGCGACGATGGCTACTGTCAGAATCTTAGCTCTCTTCATGATATCACCGTCCGTAGTCGATTGGGTATACGCAGGATGATATTTAACGAGTCTGGCAACTGGTTCAGAAAACCGATTCATTCGTCCTCGATTATCTCTTCAGGAGCACCTGCGAACTTGACAAGTGCATATTGCTCCATGAAATGGAGGTTCCCGGGGAGCACCAGGGTGAACAGCGGTTCGCCCAGATCCATCTTCAGCAGATCCTGGGGATATCCCGCGAAGATCTTCTGGTTGGGGGATCCCACCTGGGATGCCACGCAGAGGATGGTCTTGCTGTCGATGAGTCCCTCCTGCCATTTCTCCTCTCCGAGCATCAGCCATTCGATGGCCTCGTGAGCGGTCATGTAGCGAAGCTCGTCGGCATGGATGTCCAGAAGGATCATGGTATGCAGTCCGAGCTTCTTGTTCTGCATGATGTGGTCATATGGCGATTTGGGGTGGTAGCCCTGTTCGATGAAAGGAAGTGTGACCGCCCTTCCGAACTTGTAGTTCTGGAGACCGAACACGGTAGGGCAGGCCGAGAAGATCGTGATCCCGTTGATCAGCCTGACCGGGATGCCAAGCTCGGCGGCCTGTATCCTCAGATCCACATGGGTGGTGGCGGACATGGTGTCGCCAGCGGTGATGAATCCCACCCTCATCTCCAGTGCATCCTTGATGATGCTGTCGGACTCCTCCACCTGGGCTCTGTAGAGGACCTTGATCTTCTTTCCGATGACCTCCTCCAGTTCCTCGACCTTCGTACCGATGAGGAAAGAGGTGTAGAATTCCGCATAGATCTTGTCGCATTCCTTGAGCGCGTTCAATGCCTTGACGGTCATCCCGTCAGTGCCGCTCAGTCCAAGTCCGACGAATACGAGTTCCGAAGTCATCGGAATTCCAATGGGCTCGTTATATAAAAGGGCTGGGAGGTCGCCCTCCCAGAAAGGATTTCACTCTTTGACAAGTGTGACCAGGGCATCCACGGCATAGGCGCCCTTGCCTTCGACCTGCACGATGACAGGATTGATCTCCAGCTCGTGGATCTCGGGGTTCTCGACCGCGATGAGGGCGATCCTCTTGATGGCCTCCTTCATCGCAGGGATGTCGGACTTGGCGAGTCCCCTTGCACCGGACATGAGCTTGTATGCCTTGGTGGAGGTGATCATCTCGTCCAGCTGCTCCTCTGTCATGGGGACGTGGGCCTGGGAGATCTCCCTCAGGATCTCGACGTAGATTCCTCCGAGTCCGAAGGATACGACGGGTCCGAACTGCACGTCGCGGATCATTGACAGGATGACTTCCTGACCGGAGACCATCTGTTGGATGGAGACTCCGTCTATCTTCGCTCCCGGCACGTTCTTCGTACAGGAGTCCATGATCTTCGTGTATGCCGCCTTGGCCTCTTCCGTGTTCTTGACCCCGACGACGACTCCTCCCACATCGGTCTTGTGCTTGATGTCGGGAGAGACGATCTTCATCACGACGGGGTATCCGATCCTGTCGCACTCCTTCGCGGCCTCGTCCACGGATGTGACTGTGGCCTCTCCGGGGGTGGGCACACCGTATGCCTTCAGGATCTCCTTTCCTTCCGCCTCGGACAGGGAGTCCCTTCCCTCTGCCTTGGCCTTGTCGATGACCTTCTTGGCAGCATCCCTTCCTCCGCCGGTCGCGGCGGGGTAGGACATGGGCGTGTGCTTCTTCTCCTTGTTGAGGGTGTATGTCCTGAGAACATCCAATGCGTGGATCGCCCTGTCGGGTGTGGGGTAGGTGGGGATTCCGGCCTCCTTCAGGTAGTTGTTGGCCTTGTCGCACTTATGTCCGCCTGCGAAGCAGACGACGAACGGTACGGGGATCTGGTCCTTGATGTCGACGATGGACTGGGCGACGGCCTCGAGGTCCGCTGTGTCCAGCGGGGATCCCATGATGACCAATGCTCCAACCTCGGGGTCGTGGGAGAGGATGTCTATTACTTCCTTGAAGTATTCGGGCTTGGCGTCTCCGCGTATGTCGATGGGGTTGGTGACTCCGGCGACCGTGGGGACCCTTGCTCTGATCTCGGCGATCGTCTCATCAGAGAACTTCACCGCGTGAACGTTCTTGGCATCGAACGCAGCATCTGCGGACATGACTCCGAGACCGCCGGCGTTGGTGATGATTCCGAGACCGCTCTTCTTCATCTCGCCGCATCCGCTGAACACATTCAGAACATCGAACATGTCGTCGAGGCTGCTGGCCCTGTAGACGTTGAGCTTCTTGAATATGACGTTGTTGACAGCATCGGCTCCCGCCAGGGATCCTGTGTGCGAGGATGCCGCGGCGGCACCGGCCTGTGTCCTTCCGGACTTGTATACGACGATGGGCTTGTCGACGGGCATGTCCTCGATGGCCGATACGAACCTGTGTCCGTTGGAGATCCCTTCGCAGTACATTCCGATAACCTTCGTGTTGGGGTCCTCGGAGATCTCGGGGATGATGTCGGCCTCGTCCAGGTCGGCCTTGTTTCCGAATGTGACGAAGTTGGCGATTCCGATCTTGTTGAAGTATGCCCAGTCTATGATCGACGATCCGACCGCTCCGGACTGGGAGAATATTGAGATGTGTCCCTTCCTGGGAAGCAGGTGAGCGAATGTGGCGTTGACTCCCGCCCAGGGGTTCATGTTACCGAAGCAGTTCGGTCCGAAGAACTTGACACCGGCCTCTTTGGCGGCGGCGACGAGCTTCTGCTCGAGGATCTTTCCCTCTGGACTGTCCTCCTTGAAACCAGCTGTGAGGATTGTTGCGCAGTGGCATCCGTTCTTCTTCAGATTAGCCATCTCGTCGGGGACGAAAGAGGCCTTGATGGAGATGACGGCAAGGTCCACAGGTTCGGGGATCTCGGTAATCGATGTGTAAGCCTTCAGTCCCTGGATCTCCCCACCCTTCGGGTTGACGGGGTAGAGGTGTCCGGAGAACCCGGCGTTGATCATGTTCTTGAGAAGCATTCCACCTAGCTTCGTTTCATCGTTGGAGGCTCCAATGATGGCGACAGAGTTGGGTGTCAGTAGTCCATTCATGCGTGGTAATCTCGCATTATTGTTATAATACTTTAGTAAAGAGTGTCCACAACTTTTCGATTAATAGCAACAATTATTCTGATTTCGTAGAAAACAATATAATTTATTACGAATAGCGATGGATTTCGTCATATGTCTAACAAAATTAGTAAGAAAATGGGTTTCTTCGGAACTAGATTCGACATTCGACGAATATAATAAACGTCACTTATAGTCTTCCGAAGAGCCCCTTCACCTTGGAAATCGGTTTGAATACGGGCTCGACCATGCGCCTCGGATGTCCGAGCACGTAGGCCATCTGCAGGGGCTTCGTAGCTTGCGGGAAATGCTTCATCATCCTTTCTTTATCGAGCTTGTAAGCGGTCATGATGATGTTCGAGTGGAACCCGCGTATCCTTAGCTCGATGCCCTTGGCGATCATCCTCTGAGATGCGATCAGCGCGTGTTCGGTGTTCTGAGTGAAGATGAACAGCACCTGCTGCCCCTCCCAGAGCACCGGGTTCGGCTGTAGAATCGGCTTGTCAGCCCTCCATTTGGCCCATTCCTTGACAATGGGGGTTCCCGCTTCCTTGTCCTTGACGATCTCCCACACAGTATCCATCAGAGAGTTAAGCTCGTCGCCTCCCAGAGTGATGAACTCGTACTTCTCGGTCTTTCCGTGACCCATAGCATTGTATAGGGCCCCGAGGTCCTCATCGCTGATCATGGACCCGTCGAACATCTTATCTTTTTTGATGTTGGAGAAGAGCGTCTCATCCTCTTTCGCCCTGGGCAGGAGCTGTATGGCGCCCTTGGGACAGCTGGATACGCAGTGCGCACATTCGAGGCAGTCGGTACCGACCTCTTTGGCCTTCTTGTTCTCCACCACGATGTTGTTCTTCATGCACATCTTGGCGCATTTACCGCACCCTATGCACTTCTCTAGGTCTATCCTCAGATGGTTCATCGGAGTTGGGTATGGTTCCGTAAATAAACAACTATCGGGCGCGGAACGAAAGGAATGGGGGATGGGTCCGCGACCCCTCCCCTGTTTAAATACTGGTTATGCCTAGGATCCCCTGTCGTTCCGGCGAAGGGGCGTGAATCGTGATCGCCATGTGCACGGAGCGGCGGACAGCGGCCTCATCCCAACTACGTTGGGCTCCCGTGGGAGTTGGTGACGTGTCGTCACAGCGATGACCAGGGGTCAACGTGGGGCCCGACACATACCCCCCGGATAAGTCAGTGCTCCGAGATCGGTGTCACCGTCGTAACCATGAAAGAGTGTGTTAGTCCGCGGGGGACATCTCCTCTGTGAGTTTCATCCCCATCTTGTTCAGCTGGCTTTCGAATACCTGGTGGTCAGGGAAGATGTCCATGTTCTTCTTGTACGTCGCATTCCTGATTTTGGCGTCCTTCAGGAATCCGGCCGTGATGAAGCACAGCTGCGAATACAGGGCGAAGTCCAGGAGGTCGTCCGGTATGTTGGGGAGATCAAGTCTGCGATTCAGGCATGCCACCTTCATCAATACGCTGCTCTGGCCAACGATGTTCGCACCGTCAAGAGGAGCCCATCTAAGCTCGATGTCCGGGTCGAATTCGATCAATCCGTCCTTGACCAATCTGGAGTAGCTGTCCTCCAAGTCCTTGTGGCGGCCTTCGCCGGTTCTGCTAGCCCCGTTCACCCTCGACAGGTATTTCCCCTGGTTGATCCTCAGGAATTCCGGATCCGTCAGGTAATCAACGATGTCGGAGACGTAGCCTTCCTCCCTGTGTTGGAGTATGCCGCTGCAGATCGAACCGGCCAGCGATTCCAGGACGACATCCGGCGCTTCTTCCAGATAATCGCTGATCCAGAAGTCTATCCATGTCTCTGCGCGTTTCCAGGCTATCTTCAGGTCATGCTCCGGCGAAAACTCGGCCGTTATGTTCTCGAAACCGTATTCCGCAGCTACCGTTGCGAATATCAGTTTCAGATTCTCTCTTTTTTCCATTTTTCTTTCCTGCGTCGTTGCGCAGTTACCACAGCTTCCGCGTTCAGATTATAAAGGTGCATGTAGCAGTAACGTAGCGTAACGTCGGCCTATATAAATGCGGAAACGATTCGAGCCTCATGCAGGAAGATCCGAAGCTACGCGAGATCACGGACAAGATTCTGAAAGCGACGGAGGAGAAATACGGTTTCATTCCCGTTTCCAACAAGATCATGGGGGGGCGTCCCGACCTTTTCGTCCCGTCGGCCGAGTTCAGTCGCGCTGTGTTGGACAGAGAGGATGGAGCAATCCCCAGGAAGAACCGTTTCCTCTTGGCGATCTCCGCGGCGGCAGCCGTGGGAGGAGAGCACTGTCTCAAAGTGCAGATCAGTCATGCCAGAGAGGCCGGCGCGACAAGGGACGAGATATTGGAGAGTATTATGATAGGTTCTTTCATGTCCATGACGCGTTCACAATCCTATGCGCTCAGGGCATTCGCGGACGAGTTCGGAGTGGACTATTGATCGCACTGTCTTTCAGTAGCCAGAAATGAACGTGTCCATCGGGAACAACCATCAAATCTGTGGGTCGTGGGCATTGTTTTATAAACTCGCCCCCGATAGGAGGGGTGATAACAATGGTGACAATCACATCGGAGGCTGAGCAGTTCATCACCGACCTGCTCGAGAAGAACCAGAAGACTGGATATGGCATCAAGATTTACGTAGCAGGCTTCGCTTGCTCCGGACCTCAGTTCGGAATGTCCTTCCAGGAGAAGGAGACCGACGGGGACATCATCGATGATACCGCCAAGGGATTCAAGATGTACTACGACGACGAGACCAAGAAGGAGCTCGACGAATGCGTCATCGAATTCATCGACGACCCCAACTTCGGAACAGGTCTCACGATCCGCAACCCGAACTTCAACGGCTGCGCCTCGTGTGGCGGCGGCTGCCACTAAACAGTCAACCGGGCCTCACGGCCCACAACCTTTTTCCACATCTTCTAGACCCGCATATGTCCTGAATGGAGTTGCAGGCCTCTTCTACAAAGATATTTGATAGCGTTCACCGATAACCGTCCGATGAGCTACGTCGTCCATCCCTGCATAGTTCCCGACAAGGTCGAGGAGCGCAGCTACCAGACCAATATGGTCGCTGGCTGTGTCAGAGGCAATACCCTGCTCATCCTACCTACCGGTTTGGGCAAGACGATAGTGGCGCTCCGCGTTGTGGCGGAATACATAACCAAGGGCAAGGCCCTGATCCTGGCCCCGTCGAAGCCGCTTTTGGAGCAGCATTACAGCACCTTCAAGGAACTCCTCGTCGGCTATTCGACCGCGGTCATAAGCGGGCACATCGGACAGGGCAAAAGGGCCCAGCTCATCGACGAGAACGATGTCATCGTGGCGACGCCTCAGACAGTATCCAACGATCTGGAAGAAGGCAGGTACGATCTGAGCAGGTTCTCGCTGGTGATATTCGACGAGGCACACAAGGCCGTGGGCAACTACGCGTATGTTACGGTGGCCAAGTATTGCAACCCGAAGATGCGTTGTATCGGCGCCACAGCATCTCCCGGAGCCAATATCAGCAAGATCAAGGAGGTGTGCCTGAATCTCAATCTGGGGAGGATAGACGCCAAATCCGAGGACGACAGGGATGTGGCCCCTTACGTGCACGACACATACATCATCAGACTCATGGTCAATCTTCCGGACGACCTTGTGGTGATAGACCATCTCCTCAAGACGCAGCTCAGCCGTTACGTCAGCGAACTGGTCAGCCTGAAGCTGATGAATCCGGCCAGACCTCCAACCAGGGGCCATTTCCTCGATATTCAGGCGATGCTGCAGGCCAGATTGAACAGCGGGGAGAAGACCGCATTGGTGTTCAAGGGGCTGACCCTCACTTCCAAGGGGATCAAGGTCCTGCACGCGATGATGCTGGCCGAGACCCAGGGGATAACGCCCTTGAAGGTATACCTCGACAAGCTGGAGGAGGAGGCCGAACAGGAGAAGGGAGGCAGGAGCGCCAAGGAGATGATCGGCCGTCAGGAATACACAGACATGAGGAAGATCGTCTACACCACAAATGTGGAGCATCCCAAAGTATCCAAGACAATGTCCATAGTGAGCAAGATCCTCATCGACGAGCCCGATTCCAAGGTAATGGTCTTCACGCAGTACCGTGACACATGCGACATGATGGTCAAGAAGCTCTCCACGATAAGCGGAGCCAAGGTATCGAGGCTGATCGGTCAGGCCAAGGACGGTATGAAGCAGTCCGAGCAGGTCGACCTCCTGGAAAAGTTGCGCAGAGGGGAGATCAACGTCATCGTCGCCACGTCCGTCGGCGAGGAGGGCCTCGACATCTCCAGCACGAACGCCGTGATATTCTACGAGCCCGTCCCGTCGGAGATCCGGTCCATACAAAGGAAGGGCCGTACCGGGAGAAAGAGCGACGGCGAGGTCTACGTGCTCATAGCGGCAGGGACCATGGATGAGGGCATAGAGGCATCCAGCAAGAGGAAGGAGGAGGCCATGAGGGATAACATAGAAAGGCTCAATAGGGAGCTCTCCACCGGGCATTCGTTCCTCCCTAACAATTCCCAGAGGAAACTGGATGGCTTCTAATTGCCAATAATTATTATCTGATTTCCCAATCACGTCCCTATGTTGTATTCCGAGCTCGCAGACACCTTCGATAGACTGGAGGCCACAGGCAGCCGCCTCGAGATGACCTCCATACTGGCCGAGTTCATGCGCCGCGTCGACAGGAAGGAGCTTAGGAACATAGTCTATCTGTCCCAAGGAAAGCTGCATCCCGATTTCGTGGCCAAGGAACTGGGGATGGCGGACAAGCTCGTTCTCAGAGCGATATCGTTCACATCCGGCACCTCAGAATCCCAAGCAGAGGAGCTTTGGGTCAAGACCGGCGATCCCGGGGAGGTCGCGGAGAAGCTGATCTCCAAGAAGAAGCAGATGACCCTGTTCGCAGAGGAATTGACCGTGGACAGGGTCTACAAGGGACTGACGGCCATACAGGACGCCGAAGGCAAGGATTCCCAGGAGAAGAAGATGAAGCTCCTGGCCAATATGCTTCACGATTCAGGCCCTATCGAGGCCCGTTATCTATGCAGGATAGTCACGGGAAGGATGAGGGTCGGAGCAGGGGACATGACCATCCTGGATGCTCTGGCGGAGGCCTTCGCGACCAAGGATGACAGACCGGCAATAGAGAGGGCGTTCAACATCACGTGCGATATCGGATACGTCGCGGAGACCATTGCCAACGGTGGGATGGAGGCCATCAACGGGATCGAAGTAACGATAGAAAATCCCATAAAGGTCATGTTGGCGGAGCGCCTGCCATCGGTCTCCGAGGTGGTGGCCAAGATGGGAGGCAAGTGCGCCATAGAGTACAAGTATGACGGAATAAGGGTCCAGGCACACGTCGGAAAGGATTCCGTCAAGTTATACTCCAGAAGGTTGGAGGACCTCACCTCCAATTTCCCGGACATAGCCGAGGCACTCAGGGCCCGTTGCAAGTATGAGGAGGCTATCATCGAAGGGGAATGCGTCGCGGTCGATCCGGAGACGGGTTTCATGCTCCCGTTCCAAGCCGTCACCCACAGGAGGAAGAAGCACGGCATGGACGAGGCCGTCAAGGAAGTGTCCGTGAGGATATTCATGTTCGACATCCTGTATCGCGACGGCCAGGATATGACCAATAGATCCTATCTCGAGCGCAGGTCAGAGCTGGAGAGATCCTTCGAGATAGGCGACAATGTCCAGATGACCACGATGCGCCTGGTCAACAGCGCAGAGGAGGGAGAGGACTTCTTCGCGAACGCAATAGCGGCAAGATGCGAAGGAATAATGGCCAAGTCCACCGCCCCCGAGTCGATATATAGGGCAGGTTCCAGAGGGTTCCTGTGGATCAAGTACAAGAAGGATTACCAGCAGGCCCTCACCGACTCCTTCGACCTATCGGTGGTGGGAGCGTTCTACGGAATGGGGAAGAGGGCCGGTAAGTACGGCGCCCTCCTGATGGCGGCGTTCAATGAGGACACTGGCAGGTTCGAGACCGTCTGCAAGCTAGGGACCGGTTTCGACGATGCATTCCTGGATTCAATGCCGGAGCTTCTCAATTCCGGTCTCTCCGAGAGCAAGCCGAGGCTGGTCGATGCCGAGATGGTCCCCGATGTCTGGTTCAACCCCACCACGGTGCTGGAGGTCGTCGCCGCCGAGATTACGCTGAGTCCGATCCATACCGCGGCCAAAGGGGTCCTCAAAGAGGACGCGGGACTTGGCATAAGGTTCCCCAGATTCACAGGCCGTGTCAGGGACGATAAGTCGCCCGAGCAATGCACCACGGTGGGCGAGATCATCGAGATGTACGAGATGCAGGCCCACGATTCCGATGGTTTATCCGAATGAACTGTCACCAGAGGATGCGAGTTGTCCCGTCAGAGACACCCCCGACCCTACAGAGACGTAATTCGAAAAAACCCAAGGGACAGTTTTAAGAATAGAGAGTAATACCATTGTTTCCGTGGGAATGGATTCTCTTACACCGGAACAAAGAATGAAGGTCGCCGCATCCACAGATGCGGAAACCGTCATCGAGCAGTACAACAGCAGGATCGAAGGTCACTACAATGAAGAGCTGACGACGTCCCGTATCAGATACGGGGAGAACATCGTCTCAAATCACAATACCCATGTGATTCTCAAAAGGCTGTATCACGCATTCGTAAACATATTCATAATCGCCTTAGCGGTCATCGACATCCTCTGGCTGATACCCGGTATCGGATATGAGATCGGGGACGAACCTGACCTGCTCTATTTCTTCATACTGACTACACTGATCCTCGTCAGCGGAACCATGACATTCATCCAGGAGACCCGCAGCAGCAAAGCGGCGGCCAAACTGGTCAATATGGTCACCACTATAATCACGGTCCGCCGTGAGAATGTGGAGATCGAGGTTGACTCCTGTGATCTGGTCGTGGGAGACATACTGATTCTGGATACCGGGGACATCATCCCTGCCGATGTCAGGATCATCAAATCCAATCATCTGAAGGTGGATCAGTCCTCACTTACGGGAGAATCCGATCCGGCCACCAAATTCTCCGAGCCCGTACAATGCGACGGCAGCATCCTCGAGTGCAATAACATGGCGTTCATGGGAACATGCGTCATGGAAGGTTCGGCCGAGGCCGTAGTCATCGCAGTAGGGGACGATACCGTAATCGGATCGATGGCGGAGAAGCTCTCGGCCAAGTCCACGAAGACGACGTATGATAAGGGGAGCAAAGCCATCGTCATGGTGCTTCTCAAGCTCATGATCTATCTTATCCCCCCGGTGTTCATCATCATGATCGTCAAGGGATTCCTGAATGACGGTTATGTCTCGGAGGAGTGCCTGAGGAGCGCCATCCAGTTCACGGTTTCCTTGGCGATAGGTCTGATGCCAGAGATGCTGGCCACCATCGTATCAACAAATCTAGCCAAAGGCGCCGTGGACATGTCCAAGAAGAGGGTCATCGTCAAGGATGTCAATGCGATCCAGAACTTCGGTGCAATGGACGTGCTGTGTTCGGACAAGACGGGTACCCTGACGGAGAACAGGATCTCCGTCGAATCCACGAACGACATATACGGGGTCCCGAGTCCGCTGGTGGAGAAGCTGGTATGCCTGAACAGCACCAAGCTGACATCCGCCACCAACCAGATCGACTGGGCCATCCAGGAGCACGCGGAGAACGAGTATCTGATGGAGGAGCTGGACAACTACCAGTGGGTAGGGGACATCCCGTTCGATTTCATCAGGAGAAGGGCTACCGTCATCGTCAGCAAGGACAAGGATGTCGACCTCATGGTAACCAAAGGTGCCGTCCCCGAGATCCTTTCCATATCCACAAGGTATCTGGATGAGGAGGGTACGATCCAGGATCTGGACGATGCCACCTGTGGCAAGATCCTCGGTCTCGTCGAATGGTACAGCAACAAGGGGATGCGTGTTCTGGGAGTCACGCATAAGTACTTCCCTGCGGGGAGGAACGATTTCACCCCTTCTGACGAGGGTGAGCAGACTTTCGCCGGTTTCGTCGTATTCACCGATCCAGTCAAGAGGACGGCCAAGAAGGCCATCAAGGATCTGGCAGATTACGGCATAAGGGTCAAAGTGCTTACTGGCGACAACGAGTACGTATCTCGTTACGTCTGCGACGAGATAGGCATCAACTGCCACGTCAGCGAGAAGGACGTCTCGATGATCGAGGAGTATTCCCACGAGGGGGTCAAGTCGTTCATCATAACCGGCCCTCAGATAGACCAGATGGATGACGCCACCCTCAGGAAGGTGGTGGAGAGCAACGATGTGTTCGTAAGGCTCACCCCGGATAACAAATCCCGTATAGTCATGGCCCTCCGCGATAACGGCCACTGCGTCGGCCTCATGGGAGACGGTATTAACGACGTCCTCGCTATGAAGAATGCCGATGTCAGCATATCGGTCGACACCGGAACAGACATCGCGAAGGAGACTGCAAGCATGATCCTCCTGGAGAAGGATCTGGGAATCCTGAAGGACGGAGCGATCGAGGGAAGGAAGGTCTATGTCAACTCCATCAAGTATGTGAAGATGATCGGTTCGATCAACTTCGGATACATGTTCTCGCTGATCATCGCTACGATGATCTTCAACTTCGGGCCTATCGGGGCCGTCATGATCCTCATCTTCAACCTGATCAACGACTTCGCGTGCCTGATTATCCCATGGGATAAGGTCGAGGACGAGTTCGTGCGCGAACCCCGCAAATGGGATGCTGACAACCTGAAGAACGTCATGTTCCATTATGGTCCGATGTGTCCGATCACGGACGTGATGACATGGGGATTCATGATATTCGTCATATTCGGGGGCATGGCTCTATCGCAGACGCCCATCCTGCATGTGGACGATCCGTTGACGCCGTTGTACACCCAATACGATACGATAGGCGCAGCGATATTGGCCAGAGAAGACCTCAGTGGCACCAACGTGGAGGCCTGGTTCCAGGCCATCTGGGTGATAGAGCAGTACTGGATGCAGGTGTGGTCGATCCACATAGTCCGTACCAACAAGCTGCCTTTCTTCCAGTCCTGGTCATGCAAGGCCCTCGTGGTGACGGCGATAATCGCGCTCATCGTAGGTACCCTTCTGCCATTCACCGGCGGTCTCTGGGAATACATCTCGGAGTTCCCGATGGACATGTTCAGAGACGTATTCGTGAACAATATCGCCATGGTCGCCATGGTGTGGATGCCCATAATCGCATGCATATACTTCTTCGGAAGCCATCTGGTAAAGAAGCGCATGCTGAGGACTCACGGGTACTTCGCCTGCTGAAACTTCAACCCGGGGATTCCCCCGGGAAATCATATTTTATACGGTTTACAGGATTGACATCCGATGCTCTCGTTAGAACTGAAGTTTCAATATGACGATGCCAAGACGGCCGAGACCGTCATGCGGTCCCTGGATCCGGATAACGGAGGCTACGTCAGGTCAGAATTGGACGGGAACACGCTGAAGTTAACAATGGAGTCGGAGGATGCGGGCAGTCTGAGGAATACGGCAGATGACCTTCTGGCATGCATAAAGATAGCCGAGGAGACCATTGGTTTGGGCACCCACTAAGGTTTATATCCAAAGATTATTTGTCAGACCTTGTGGGCCCGTGGGGTAGCTTGGTATCCTTGTGGCTTCGGGAGCCATTGACTCCGGTTCAAATCCGGGCGGGCCCACTGTCATTATCTCTAAAATTCTGATTGCTGGCTCTTCTGTGGTTCAAATCCGTTTAGCACTATAATCTATGTAATCATCCGCTCGAAAAAGGAGATGTTTATATGTCGCATAGATAATAGCTCATTGTCCTGATAAGACCCGTAGGATAGGTTGCCATTGGGGTGGCCATTAGAGCCTGCGGGCAACGGATACTTTTTCCAATATTATGTCCAGTGTGTCATCTGAACGTTCATATTTCGCTCTAGAGGCACCAGCCACATAATCCGCCAACTGGATGCACTTATTCTGTTCTGAATGCACTTTGTCAATCTTGATTGGATTGACATAATGGATTAGGACCATTTCAATGACATGTTTTTGAGAGTTATTGACTTCTATTTTTCCGATCTGGCCTTTCTTGGTCCAGGTCCGGGCGGGCCCACTCATGCTAGCATCATCATCTAACTTTGTTGGACATTCCAACTTTATACGGCGGAGCACATCTAAGAACATGGATTCAAAGCCTCTACTCGCAATCGCTTTGGCAGCCGTCATGTTATTCTCCTCAATACCATCGATCGCAGCGGATGCGGATGGGGATGAAGAGTTCCCCGAGAGATTCGATCAGCGCGAACTTGGTATAGTCACACCGGTCAAGGATCAGAGCTCTTTCGGAACATGTTGGGCGTTCGGAGGCATCGGAGCGGCAGAAACAGCCATCCTCTCAATGCTGGGAACGACCTATGAGGAGACGAGGCTCGACTTATCAGAGAGGCACGCGGCCTATTTTGCAAACACACCCATACCGGATAATCCCGATGATCCTCAGGCAGGGGAGGGCATACATTGGTTCAGCGAGGAAGTGAATGCGCCATTCATCTATGGAGGCATGCCCTACAACTTCTCGCAGCTCTTCGCCTCAGGCATCGGTCCGGTCCCCGAGGAATCGTTCCCTTACCATGGGAGGGATTCTCTGGACATGTTGTCATTGTATCAGGACCAGAGGACAGCCGATATCGAGATCGCAAGGTTGCTTTTCAACACCACGGAAGGCACTCTCGAGGAGCTGCTGGAGGAGAACGAGAACAACAGGGAATCGATCTTCGCTAACATGTTGTCACTTGGTGCCAAATTACCGGAAGGAGTGGATGGGCACAATTTCACCGCCGAAGATATGAGGGAGGCCATGACCGAGTTGGGCATCAGGAAGTACAGCGAATCGAACCTGTACTCCAAATACGACGATTGGTCCATTCCGGATGAGGACAGGTATTACACATGGGGCTTCACCATGCTTGACGGCAATCTGATGAAAGACGTATGCATCAGGGAAAACGGTAAATGGACGGGCGTGGACTGGGAAGTTGTAGAGGATGTCAAATCAGAGCTCATGGCCGGACACGGCCTGGTCTTGGCATACTGCCAGGACTATGAAGGATACTACGACAAGACAGGATCTGTCTATCAAGGCCACGATAAGGGAGCCAACCACATGGTCCAGCTGATCGGCTGGGATGACAGTTATTCGTCCGAGAACTTCATGTACTCCTCCAACGGTGTTGTCCTGACTCCTCCGGGGGACGGGGCCTGGCTCTGCAAGAACAGCTGGGGGTCGCAGGACGTCGGCACCGTGGTCAACGGTGTCACATACTACCATGATTTCGGCATAAGGAACGAGGAGGAGAAATCCACTGGTTATTTCTGGCTGTCCTTTTATGACAAGACTGTCGGTTACATAGAATCGCTGTCCTTCACCGACCGCATATCGGGTGATGAAGGGATCCTCCCCTACTGCTACGATTTCACACCGGACGCCCAGAACTCCTCCTGGGAGTACACAGATGTGGTCAAGACAGCCAATGTTTTCGAGGCGGCCGGCCGCACCCATCTGAACGCCGTCTCCGTGAAGACCTACGGGTACGACAGCGAGGTTAGGATCAAGGTGTATAGGGATCTGATGGGTGATGCGCCCGATTCCGGTGAGCTGGTCTTCGAGAAAGAATGCAGCATACCTTACAAAGGGATCCACATAATCCATCTGGATGAGCCGATATGGGTGAGGGAAGGGCACACATTCAGTGTTGTGGCGGAGGAGCAATCCCAGGAAGGAAAATACATCATGGGCGCATCAAAGGTTGCAAGCGAGGAGTACTCCAGGGAGCATTCCGAGGTGAACTACACGGTGACTGTGGTGAACGAGGGGGAGAGCTTCGTATATATGGATGGCACGTGGACCGATTGGTTCTATGCCGATGACAAGTTTATCGCCGAGGAACCAATATTCGTATTCGACAATTTCGGCATCAAGGCATTCTCGATCTATTCGGAGAAGCCGCAGACCAACCACTTCTATGACGGCTTGATCATACTGATCCTGCTGGGGATCATGGGAGGATGTCTGTTCAGGCGCAGGATGGCATGATAGGATGGAGGATGATGTCCCCAATACGGCCACCGATCCCGTGTATGTGATGCGTTCATACATCATAGATATGGAGGACTACCCGCTGGCAGAACAGGCGGGGAGGTTCTGCGAGGCACTCAGGGAGGTCTGCGGAGGCGATTACAGCCCATTCGACGGGATGAAGTTCACCTACTACGGGGATCCTCCTTACGAAGAGACCTTCATATGGGATCTCGGTGAACTCAGAGCGAAGCTCACCTTCCTCGGCGACCCTGACGATTCCACTTGGTCCGTCACTACTCCGAAGAGGAGGACGAGAGGAGCAATAGGTGTCGAAAGGAGCACATCTTGCAGGGAATTCATCGCTGCAATCGTTTCATTCAGGAATCGATAACGGTATCGACTTATTGACTGTATAGCCAATAGCATATATTATTTCTATCCAACAATATTTAAATCATGCTGTTTTAGTCAAGTTAGTTCATCAATCTTTTAATACGTAACACGAAAATGTTAGATACGGTGATGGAAATGAACGTGTCGGGAAAAAGAGAGACTGTCGTCATCTGTTGCCTCTCTACAGAGGTTATGAAGGTAGTCGAACCAGTGAAGTTCTACGAAGCTAGCCGCGTACACATAATATCCTACCCTAGCAACAAGGAGGACGACGACACGGCGAAGTTCTACGGTGCCTTCTTGGAGGAAGCTTGCGAACGTATCACCGAGTCGGGAAGAACCATCGTAATGGTGGATGAAGCCGATACAACAGACTATCAGGAGATGGTCAGGGCAATAATACACATAGTGGACTACGAGAAGGCCCACGGAGGATCGTCGCTGATCTACATCAATATCTCTTCAGGCACTCCGGAGTACATCTCCGCCGCGATGCTGGTGTCCATACAGGAGGGTGATTTGGTAGCATTCAGCGTAAGATCCAAGAAGAGGAGCTTGGACTACGACATGGCCTTAAAGGTCTACTCCAAAGACGGAAGGCCAGTAGGCATCACTTCGGAGGTCTATGACCCGATCATGGTGACCACGTTCGGTTCGGAGAAACCATCCGACAGGTTAGTCGCATGCCTGGAGATCATCAAACGCCAGGATGACGAAAACACCCTGATGAACTTCAACGACATCATCGAAGCCATGAAGGCGATCGATTCCTGGGATTACGTCGCCGAGGCCAAGAAGACGCGTACCGATGATGCGCAGAAGGAGCGTATGTTCCTCCGCAGGAATTACATAACTCCGATGCTCCAGAGAGAGTGGATCGTAGAGAATCACCGCAGGAGGAACAGATTCACGATCACGGAAAAGGGCAGAGCGATCGTGGATGTCTATGGTAAGGAACAGACCTGAAATCACTTCGAAACGATTCGCCCCGATCGTCGACAACTAACCAACAAGGGCTCTAGCACTCGGAGCCCTCTAATCACCACAGTTCCTTCCGAATTACCATCCCTTTGCGTTTATTAGACTCTGATAGATGAAATATGCCAGATTATTTAACAGATGAATAGTTAATTCTTAACATAGTTAACAAGTGACGGCCGATGCGGAGACGTCGGTCCGAAGTCTTAGAAACAGTGAACGGAAATAATCAGGAGAATTGTGGGATGAACCGTAATTCAATAATCGCAATATTGGTTGTGGCAATAGTGCTGGCAGCAGCCTGCGTCTATCTGGTCGGCAACCAGCCGAATGAAGAGGAGGGAGGCGGTTCCGATGAGGATATGCCCCTCGCATTCGATCAGCGTTCCAGAGGCATAGTGACGCCTGTCAAGAACCAGAGCCCCTGGGGAACATGTTGGGCCTTCGGAGGAATAGCCGCCGCCGAGACCAGCATCCTCACCTTGCTGGGAATGACCTATGACCAGTCGAAAGACTCCGATTACGGAGCTATAGATCTGTCGGAGAAGCATCTGTCGTGGTTCTCCACCCATGCTGTAACCGAACTCACCAGCAACTCCCAGGCCGGAGAGGGATTGTACAACATGGGTGAGGACATCAACCCCAATGTGACCTATGGGATAGGCGGGGACAACGCTACGTATTCCTGTCTGTTCTCTATGGGGATCGGACCGATAAACGAAATCAATTTCCCGTACAAGGGCAACACCGGCCTCACGGCCCTTCAGGCCTGGAGTGACCCGAAACTCGCGGACGAGATGCTGGAAAATGAATGCATGAGTACCTATGGAATGTCCTGGACGGAATGCATTCAGGAAATGAGGGACTATGGGGAGCTGGAGGATTTCTTAGAGAACTGCGCGGAATCAGGAGTGGAATTCCCCGACGGCACAACAGCAGATAATCTGACTGCCGAGGTGCTCAAGGAGGCCATGCGCCAGCAGTATCTGGGCATCTTCTCCAAATACAACGAATACTCCTCATTCGACGATTGGACCATACCGGAATCGGATGGGGCGGGAGGAAACAACCGTTCATTGACCTCAGGATTCGTTATGCTGGATGGAAACATCCTCCCTCTGCCGTACCTTACGGACGAAGAGGGAAAATGGATCGGCCTGAATCAGAAAGGCATCGAGACCATCAAGAATGAGCTCTACCTCGGACACGGCGTGAGCTTCGCGTATCACGTATCCGAAGGCGAAGAGGAGTACTTCAACGATAGCACTTCGGCACAGTACACGTATGATGATGTCTCCACCAACCACATCGTGCAGATGGTCGGCTGGGATGACAACTACTCCCGGAACAACTTCAACTCGGCCGGATCCCTTCCGCCGGGAGACGGAGCTTGGCTGTGCAAGAACAGCTGGGGTTCTGAGACCGACTGCCATCTTGGCGAGGACGGCACCCTGTACGATTATGGGGACTTCGGTATTCTGGATGAGAACGGGAAGCACACAGGATACTTCTGGATATCATACTACGACCAATCCATGGGCGGAATCGAGAGCCTCTGGTTCACGAACAAGATCTCGACCGTCGAGGGATTCAACAGCTACATGTATGATTACATGCCGGATGATGCGGGTACGTATCAGATCCCCGGAGCGGAGAAGGGTGCCAACATCTTCACCACGGAAAAGGAGGAAGATTTGATGGCAGTATCCGTGGAGACTTATTGGCTGAACACCCATGTGAAGGTGACCGTCAGGATCATCGACGAGAACTCCTCGGACCCTGAGCAGGGAACCGCTGTGTTCTCCTACGAGGGCGACTATGAATTCTCTGGATACCACACCATCCTTCTGGAAAAACCCGTACACCTGGGTGCAGGGGTCAGCTTCTCCATCGTCGTTGAGCAGAAATGCGAGGAGCTGGAAGATCCGAATTGTATCAGCATACACTCCGGATGGGACGAGCAATCAGCCATCGAGTCTGAGCTCTCCAGATACTGTGTGGGAATCGTCAACGAGGGTGAGAGCTTCGTTTATATCCAAGGTAACTGGATAGACCTTGTCGAAGTGGTGGAGGAAGCGATAGAGAATAGTCCTGGAAATGTCTACGACAATCTGAACATCAAGGCCATCACCCTTGACACACCGACCGATGCATGAGAATGGCAGGTACGCACCGGCATGGGAGGCTTCGAGGCCGCCCACAAGGGTGCGTACCTGTCAAACCCCTTTCAATCATTTTGTTTCCAGGAGGGCATAGTATGTGTACGGGATCGGTAAACGCTGGCTGTATCGCGAACCATGAAGCAATGGAACATAGCGTACAGTCAATAGCACAAATTTTTAGAATTAATGGTGCAAGGGACGAGATTTGAACTCGCGGACCACTAAGGACTAGCCCCTCAAGCTAGCGTCGTTGGCCATGCTTGACTACCCTTGCACTCAGTAGTCCAGAGATATAGATGATGTTAATAAAGGTTTGCAAAAGGTCATTTGGACCAATATGTTCTGGCCGCATTGCCCATGGCAAGTACATTGGCGTCGCTGGTGGATATCGGGGTCTCGCATCCTGGGGCCAGTACGAACCCTCCCTCCTGCCCTGCAGCATCAATGACGTCATAGCAGGCCCTGGTGATCGATTCCGGAGTGCCCATCATCATCACCTGCACCGGGTCGACGTTCCCCATGATGGAAATCCTCCTCCCGGCGGTCTCTTTGGCCTTGGCAGGATCCACAGCATGGTCGAAGCTCAGACAATCCGCACCGGTTCCCGGCATCTGATCCAGTATGTTCAGTGTGTTGCCGCATATGTGGATGAAAGTATGCACATCGGGGTCGGTATCGTTCACGTCCTTGACGACCTTTGTGATGTAGGGGGCCGAGAACTCACGGAACATGTCCGGAGAGATCAGATCCTCGCTGGAAGTGGGATCGGCCATCCACATAACGGTGGCACCGGCATCGATCATACGCCTCTGCATGCCCGATACCAGTTCGGTCGATTTCTTGTTCAGTTTCTTCACGAGATCCGGGTCGATCAGCATGCCCATGATCATGTTCTCCACACCCATGATGTATCCAGATGTGGTTATCGGACCCCATGACAGACCGCATATGTGAAGGTCCTCTGGAAGGATCCTGGCCGTCTCCTCCAGGGAATCAACAAACACCTTCTGGAAGTTGGGGCACTCCGATGCCTTATATGGATCGAATATGGCGAGATCGTCTATCTGCTGGGCATCCTCCGCTATGGGCTTGAGGACTTGGCCGTAATCGTCCTCCGGGAAGCGGACGGACATGCCGAGATCCATGTACGGAACCTGTGAATCCAGGACGGGCTTGACGAAATCGGATTTCGTCTTGATCGCATGGTCCACGGAGACCTTGGCCGAGACTTTGTAATCCCATCTCGCAGCGTCCACGCTGATCCCGGCACTGCGGGCAGCCGTGGCCAGAACGAAGTTGTTGACAGGGGTCCTCTCGGTCCTTTCATGGTTGAGGGCTGCTTCGACGCATGCCCTGTGCCCAGCATCTATCATGTGAAGATGAATTAGATTCGTTAATAAAAGCGTTGTCAGAGGTGTCCGATGACCTTGTCAGCGAATTCAGATGCACTCAAGCTTCCGCCAACATCGCTTGTCCTCTCGCCGGCGGCATAGGCGTCCTTCACAGCCTGTATGACCGCTTGGGATTCCTCGTTCTTGCCGAATCTCCTGAGCACAATGCCGACAGACAGTATGGCGGATGTAGGGTTGGCATAGGCGTCCTCGACGTTGTCATAGGAGGGCTTGTTGCACGGTTTGAACAAGGTGTATTCCGAGCCGACGAAGTATTTGGGGGCCAGATGGTTGAACCCGGTGACTCCCCCCAGTATGCTGGCGACCACTTGGCTGTAGAGGTCCACGCACAGGATGCATTCCTCCCAGGTCGGTTCTCTTATGGTCTATGAGGACCATGGTTTTATGTTGCAGATACGGGACTCGTATAGGTCGCTTGGGAAGAGGGATTCGAAGGATTCCGCGAACAGTCCGCTGCTTATTGGGAAGAAATCGTCCCTCACCACGCACCCTATCCTCTTCATCTTGCGAATCTCCACGTCGCTCAGTGCAGTACCTATCATCCTGCTGTAGGCGTTGTTCCTGATATGCTTGGTCAGGGTGATACCGTCCAGATCGGGGACTTCGGTGATCTCTGCGGCCACATTGTTGTTTATACCCCAGACCGTCACATCAGTGTTACCGTGTCCGAGGTCCGGTGCCAGGAGCCTGTATTCTCTGGCCCTGGCGTACAGGTCGAGCTGCACGGACAGGTTGACCACAGGATCCTTCCCTTTATCGGGAATCAAGGTGGGGCCGCATATGATCGTCTGGCACTCATCAATGAGATCCAGGGTCTCGTGCGGAAGGTACTGCCCCGTGCTGTCGTATGCGCTCCTACCGATCTCGCCGTGGACGATCTCCACGCTCTCATCGATCGCAGAGAGGACCTTCTCTGCCGCATCCAGCACATGGGGTCCGACACCGTCGCCGTTCAGGAGCAGTACCTTCTCAGACATTTCAAATCCTGTCTACGAGGGAAGCGTAGATCATGGGGAGGGTGATGGTGGCATCCCCTTCAACGGTCATCTTCTTTGCTTCGGGTTTGACCTTTCCCCAGGAGATGGCCTCTCTGAGCCTTGCTCCAGAGAGTGACCCGTCGTATTCCTCCGCGGTAGTTAGGTAGACTGCGTAATCCAGTCCTCCGCGGAACTGATTCCACCAGATGACATGGTGCTTGGATATCCCTCCGCCGATCATCAGCGCACCGGTGTTGGTGGCATGGTTGGTCATCTCGGAGAGCATCTGCTCATCGCCGAAGAGATCGATTCTGAACTTCCTGTGGGTCTGGTAGTACATCCAAAGCTGGCATCCGAACGAGCCATCGGTTATGCCGGGGACGACGATAGGAATCTGGTTCTTCCAAGCCCAGTACATGAGCGAGTTCTCGTCGTTCATCCTCTTTCCGACCTCCCAGATGATCTCATGGGTGGTCATGGAGTCAGTGTTCTCGAATATCTCGTCGAACATCGGAAGGATCTCTCCCTCGAGCACCTCTCCGTAGCAGTCGTCCGGGACGAGGACATTGCCGAGCCTGGAGATCTCATACTCCTCCCTCAGTTTGGCATCGTCCATCATGAAATCGCCGTGATAGTAGTGCTCGTAGGTCCTCGATATGTCATGATCGAGGCATCCGCAGGTGGTGATGATGAGGTCTACTCTCTTGTTCTTCACCATGTCGACCAGCACACCGCGTGTTCCGGTGGCCATTATGCATGCGGGGAACGAGAGGATCTTGAGACAGTCCTTGTCCTTCTCCATCCTCTCTAGGATGTCGGTGGCATCGGCGAGCTTCTGGGCGGTGAATCCGCCGGCTCCGCTCATGCATCTCATGAGCTCGTCCACTGTCATGCCTTTCTTTACCTTGATATCCTCAACTTCGATGAGTTCGAGTTCTGCTTCCTTAGACATTTGTATCGTCTCTAATCTCGGACTAGACGCAAGGCGGTTAAAAAGTCTATTGCCGTATTCCGCCGCTGTTTGGCTATTATTATAAACCTATAAACTGACATTGGTGCTTATATAGGAAATCGATATACTGCATTCCAACCAAAGAAAAGGGGTTATGAAATGATAGTCGATATTTTCGCTACTGAGAATCTTCTCTTCATGGTCCCGGTTGCAACAATAGTCGCGCTGATCTTTGCTGCATACTTCTTCAAGGATGTCTGGTCCAAGGACAAGGGCACACCTGAGATGCAGAAAGTCTCCAACGCGATCGAGACAGGCGCTATGGCATATCTCAAGCGCCAGTACAAGACAATCGGAATCGTTATAGTGATTCTCGCGATCATCATCGCACTTTGTACGTTCATCGGAGAGCCCTTCTCCAACTACCTGAACTACAAGGTCGCGATCGCTTTCGTTATCGGAGCCGCATTCTCTATCCTTTCTGGATTCATCGGAATGAAGGTTTCAGTCAATTCCAACATCAGGACATCGGCAGCAGCCAAGAGGTCCCTCGGTGAGGCATTCAAGACATCGTTCAGGGGAGGAGCACTCTCCGGAATCGCAGTGTCCTCGCTCTCGCTCTTCGGACTCTTCTGTGTCGTCCTGGCATACAATGCACTCATCGGTGACGGCGATGGACTCACACCTTCGCTCACACCCACACTTCACGCAGTCGTAGGATACGCATTCGGTGCATCCTTCGCAGCTCTCTTCGCCCAGCTGGGTGGAGGAATCTACACCAAAGCAGCAGATGTCGGATCCGATCTCGTCGGAAAAGTCGAGGCCGGAATCCCCGAGGACGACCCCAGGAACCCTGCCGTCGTCGCCGACCTCGTCGGAGACAACGTCGGAGACTGTGCAGGTCGTGGAGCAGATATCTTCGAGTCCACCGCAGCCGAGATCATCGGTGCGATGGTCATCGGTACAGCAGTCGTCTCTACCGCACCCATGCTCGGAAACAACTGGGTTTTCCTCCCTCTTGTCCTCATGGCCTTCGGTCTCATCGCCTCCCTCGTCGGAATCGCGATCGTCAGGATGAAGGAGGACGGAGACGTCGTCAAGTCGCTCAACACCGGTTACTACCTCACAATCGCACTGAACGTCGTGTTCCTTGCAATATCCACATATCTCCTGTTGGGAGCTAACTACTGGGTGAACTTCTTCATCGCAGGAATAATCGGTATCGGACTCGGTCTCGCTATCGTTTACCTCACACAGTACTACACAGGCGACCACAAACCCGTCAAGGGAATCGCATCGGCATCCGAGACCGGAGCCGCCACAAATGTCATCGAGGGTATCTCGGTCGGACTCGAGTCCACCGTCCTGCCTGTCGTGTGCATCGTCATCGCGATCATCGCCACCTACATGCTCGGATACACCGCAGCACCTACAGTCTTTGGAGTTCAGCTGGACCCCATGATCTTCGGATTCTACGGAACCGCCATCGGAACGATCGCAATGCTCGCTTCATCCGCCTTCATCCTCGCTGAGGATACATTCGGACCCATCACCGACAACGCCGGTGGAATCGCCGAGATGTCCAACCAGCCCGAGGAGGTCAGGGACAGGACCGACAAGCTCGATGCAGCCGGAAACACCACAAAGGCCCTCACAAAGGGATACGCAATGGCTTCCGCCGCGCTCGCAGCATTCCTTCTGTTCGCAGCATTCTTCGAGATCGTTTCAGAGGTCAAGGGTGTTCCCCTCAGCCAGGTCTTCCAGGTCAACCTCGGAGACCCCCTCATATTCGTCGGAGGACTCGTTGGAGCAGTTCTCGTGTTCTTCTTCGCATCACTCGCTATCCGTGCTGTCTCCAAAGCGGCCGGAGAGATGGTCGAGGAGGTCCGCAGGCAGTTCCGTGAGGACAAGGGAATCCTCGAGGGAACAACCGAGCCCGATTACGCGAAGTGTGTCGATATCGCAACCCGCGGAGCGCTCAAGACAATGGTCGTACCCGCCCTCCTGCCCATCCTCGTGCCTGTGGTCTTCGGACTCATCATGAGGTACGCGCTCGGAGACTACGTACAGTCCTACCAGTCTGTCGGAGCACTCATCATGGTCGGTACCATCGTCGGAATCCTGATGGCGAACTTCCTCAACAACGGAGGAGGAGCCTGGGACAACGCCAAGAAGTACATCGAAGAGGGTAACCACGGCGGAAAGAAGTCGCCTGCACACGCAGCGGCCGTCGTCGGAGACACCATCGGAGATCCCTTCAAGGACACCGCCGGACCTTCGATCCACGTTCTCGTCAAACTGCTGTCCACCATTTGTCTGGTCACCGCAGTTCTGTTCGTCTGAACATAAGAAACCGAGGGGGTTAAACCCCCTCATCTTCCATCCATCCAGCTTTTGATCTCTATATTACGCGTGGGCATACTTTATATAACAGTCCTCACTAACGTGGGATATCAGAGGGCACGCTATGTACATGCTTACAGAAGTCGAAAAGGTCGTCCGTATCCCGCCGGTCGAGCTCAAGGAAGACATCGATGACGTCATCGACAAACTCACATGGGATGCCTATGAGGGCAGATTCGGTGACGACAAGACCTTCACAATCCTGATCAAGAACGTCAGGACAGAGGGACCCGGTCGCATCGTCCACGGTGACGGAGCGGTCTATCAGACCGTCAAATTCGATCAAGTGGTCTTCAAGCCCAGAGAGAACGAGGTCGTCGAGGGAGTGGTCGTTGAGATCCTCAAGTTCGGTGCTTTCGTAAGATTCGGACCTCTCGACGGTCTGCTCCACATCAGCCAGGTCATGGATGACCGCGTCGATATCGACGAGACCAACCAGAGACTTGTCGGAAAAGACAGCGGAAGATACCTTGCAGTGGGAGACATAGTCAGGGCAAGGGTCGTCAGCATAGACCTCAACGAGAAGAACCCGCAGGACAGCAAGATCGGACTTACCATGAGGCAGGCCGGTCTCGGAAAGCTCCAGTGGATCGAAGAGGACGCTAAGAAGCACAAAGAACCGGAAGGTGATGAGTGATGCCGGCAATAGTACAGAAGGCATGCAAGCAGTGCAGTTTCATCTCGGAATCTGACGAGTGCCCCCGTTGCGGCGGACAGACCTCGAAGGAGTGGCAGGGGTACCTTGCCGTGCTCGACTTCGAGAAGTCCGAGATCGCCAAGAAGATGGGGATCTCCGCAAACGGAAAGTACGCTCTCAAGGTACGCTGATGTTCGAGAGGGACCTTGTTCTGCCAGATAAAGACAGGCAGCTGTTCAAGGAGCCCCTGGGAACAGAACTATACGACAGCGACCTTGAAACGTTTCACGCTCAAACAACCTTAATCACCGTCGGGGACGTGGTATCCCTGACGTTCAGAAAGCACGGCATAAGGCCGTTCCTGTCAATCTACGACGGGATGACCGAGCGCCGTGGGATGACCGAGTTCGCCTCTCTCGTGGAGAACGAGGAGAAGGACGTGGTCATCAACCCCGCGGGTATGATCACCAGGCAACTGGTCGAGAGCATCCGCGTACGCATAGAAGGGTCCGGAGGGCTGATAAAGGTCGACGGGGAAGAGGATCTGGCGCTGATGCCGGTGATCCTGATGGCCCCGATCGGTTCCGATATCGTGTACGGATGGCCCGGAAAATGCATGATGCGCATCACCACGGATGAAAGCATCAGAACCAAGATTGAACAGCTGATGTTCAAAATGGAGGAAGCAGAATGAAGATGGAAATCACACAGAAGAAAGAGAACCCCCTGTCCAAGAGGGTCGAGGTGTACTTCACCATCAACCACGATGGCGAGAGCACACCCGGAAGGAACGCTGTAGCCGAGGCAGTAGCCAAGGAATGCAAGTCCAAGAGGGACTGCGTAGTCGTCGACTCCATCGAGTCAGTCTACGGAAAGGGCATGTCCAAGGGATACGCAAAGGTCTATGAGTCGAAAGAGGCGGCACTCGAGTTCGACAGGGAGCACCTGCTCAAGAGGAACGGAATCGAGGCAAAGGCCCCTGAAGCACCCGCAGAGGATGCACCCGCCCAGGAGTGATTCTGATGGCAAAGGCAGCAGCACCCAAAGCAGCAATCAAGAAGTCAAGTTCATACCAGGTCGACGGTGACAAGATCACCAGGACCAAGCAGTTCTGTCCCAAGTGCGGACCCGGAACATTCATGGCAGTCCACAAGGATCGTGTGTCCTGCGGATGCTGCGGATACACCGAGTTCACTAAGAAGGACTGAGAAAGGAAACTCTTCATTCGCCTCCTCCCTCTCAACAGGAGGCACAGGATCGCCGGGGAGTATCTGGCCCCGGCAAATACCTTTCTTTTCATCTGGGCCCGTAGTATAGCTTGGATAGCATAGGGGCCTCCGGAGCTCCGGACTCGGGTTCGAATCCCGACGGGCCCGCATAGTTTTATATACTAGTTATCAAAAAATAACAGTTTTGACACAAAATATGATAAATTGTATGAAAAAATACAATGCCGCTGTGATAATGATTATAATTTTTTACGATATATGTGCGTTCATGATGTTTGAGGATAAGATCAAAACGATTGTTCAAAGGGTTACGGAGAGTTATGACCCTAAAGCAATCATAGTCTTCGGATCTGTCGCAAAGGGAAACTCATCAGAAGACAGTGATCTCGATATTGCAATCATCATGGATTCCAACCTATCTGAACATGAGCGTAATGTAAAGGTCCGTGTCTGCATCGGGGCTATAGGGATGCCTTTGGATCTTTTAGTATTCACTCCTGAAGAGATAGAAGCGGAAAAGGCAGACGAGTTATCCATTGTTTCTGAGATACTGAGGACTGGAGAGGTAGTATATGGTTCAGCGTGAAACTGTAGAGTCTTTGAGATCTTCTGCTGAAGACGATCTGTGGACCGCTAAACTTGTCCGGGATTCTGATGATGAGAAGACACGCATCATCTGTTTCCATTTGCAACAGTATGTGGAGAAGACAATCAAAGCAAAACTGCTCGAGAATGGGGTCCAATATCCTAAGAAGCATGATTTGGTCAGTTTGTTGGAGCTCTTTGATGACAAGGCCTTGTTGGATAAGCACCTTGAGGATGCAGCAAATCTATCTGATTATGCAACCGCCTTCAGATATGAAAGGCGCATCCCATCTGTTGAAGAGATGGAATCAGTCTTTCTAAGTGCCCAGTCAATCGTTGAAGACATACGTTCTTTATGATTATTGAGGATTGGTTAATGCACCCGCATTAAAGGATAATAGGGTGCCAATGTACCTCAAAATTAAAGATCTGGCTGTCAGCCGTAGCTAGTCCAGACGGGCCCGCATAGTTTTGTATAATGTGGGGATGTGAAATTAAATTGCTTTACGGTTGTATTTAAATACAGTATATAAACGGATACATGATTATTAGCTTTAAATGTAGCATAGTGTATTGCAGATTATGGCGGTTTCAGTCAGATTCAATGACTCTGAACTTGCATTGGTCAAGGAATATGCATCCCAGTACAATCTGAGTCTTTCTGATGTCATCCGTAAAGCCACCATGGATATGATCGAGGATTCGATGGACGTGGTCATTTTAGAGGATGCTATGGAACGCATCTCCAAAGAAGATACCAAGATGTACACCTTCGAAGAGGCCGGGAAGGAAATCGGATTCCTATGACACATCACGTTATCATCTCTCAGGATGCCATTGAAACCTTGAAAAAGGATGGATCGGCCTATCGGTCATCTAGATCGCAGTGATTTGTCAGAGTCAGGTTAGATTTCCAAAGCATTAAATATTGTAACACATATGTAACACAAGATAACATGGCATTCTGTTCGATTCGCATGAGTGATGAGGAGAAGGCGATACTTGAACAATATGCTGCGGCCATGAACAAAAGCATCAGTGAAGTTCTTCGTGAATCCTTTTTTGAGAAGTTGGAGGATGAATATGATATCAAGACCGCTGATGAGGCTTATGCTGTGTTCTTAAAAGACCCTCAGACCAAAACTCTCGATGAAGTGATGAGGGAACATGGGCTATAAGGTACTGTTGAGCAAAAGGGCCCAAAAGGATCTGGATAAGCTTGATGGGACCGTAGTTCGTATGATACTCAAATGGCTGAAGAAAAATATCGACGATTCTGATGATCCTCGCATTCACGGGAAAGCACTCAAAGGCAATCTTGCAGGCTATTGGCGTTATAGAGTGGGAGATTACCGTATTCTTTGTACGATTGAAGATGACAGATTGATCGTCCAGGTGATTACTATCAACAATCGCAGCAGTGTCTATGAAAGGAAATAATGATGAATAGTATTCGAAAGATGTGATCAATGATGTCTTGAAGGCATACGTTGACATAAGGTCCAAGGAGGACGAGATCATTGCAAAGTATATCTCGGTCACTCCTGTAGTCGGACGTATCGATGAAAATGGCAACACAAGCTTCCGCCTACGATGTATCATCCGGAGGATGACGTTCCGCCCCATGTAAACGAGAAAGGGATCAGGATAATGAATGTCGTTGATTTCATGAAGGATCCGAACAGTCTGGAGAAAATCTAATCGGAATTTATTGGATACATCCAATAGATTTGGACTAACAAGAGTGCAAGAGTGACCGGTGCTAGAGTATCTGAAAGGCCTGTATATGATCGGCGTCAAACGAATGCTGATAACTTACTATAATCGAGGGAGGGGTTGCAGATAAGATATGTTACCGTACTTATGCTGTATACAGGGCACAAGTCACCTTGATTTCTGATGTCTGGCCAATGGCTTAATCGTTTCTCGGCGGGCCTCATCAGATTCGGGTCCGAATCCCCACTTTGACTTTTAAATAGTACAATGTACTACACATTATCAGTGATCAAATGGCATTCTCGATAAGACTCACCGAAGAAGAAGAAATCCTCGCCAGAAGATATGCGGCGCTGATGGGCGTCTCAATGGGTGAGGCCTTCAAACAGGCCCTCTTCGAGAAGATCGAGGATGAGTACGACATCGCCGTGGGCGAAGCGGCATACAAGAGACACCTTGAAAATCCGAAGACCTACTCTCATGCGGAAGTTCTCAAGATGTTCGGTGATGAAGAGTGAGTTATTCCGTCGAGTATACTGATGATGCTATCAAGCAGCTGAGGAAGATGGATCGTTTCACGAGAACGATGATACTCAATTGGATATCCAAACATCTTGATGGTACCGACAACCCGTTCGCCTCAGGAAAAGCACTGACCAGCGACAAGGTCGGATTGTGGAGATACAGGGTGGGGGACTACAGACTCATCAGCAAGATCGACAAGGGAAAACTCGTGATCCTGCTGGTCGAGATAGGACACAGGACCAACATTTACGACTGAATTTGTCAATCGGCTGAGTATTTTTCCACTAGATAAGTTACCGAACTTATGTCTGTATACAGGGCATAAGTCACCTTGATTTCTGATGTCTGGCCAATGGCTTAAGCGGTTCCCGGCGGGCCCGCCAATCCATAGAAAAACAGCCGTAGGAATCCATATATCGAAAGCCAGCAAATCGGTTGTGATTCCAATAACGCCTTTACTGGGGCCATTGAATAATCAGTAACTGAAAGCGAGCCCTGGACAATCGTCAAGGAATGATGACGGTTGCTTAAAACTCGCTGCAAGTCATTTTTCCATGCTCTGTGTCACAGATAATGGGAATCTAATAAATGCGATTAAACCGATCCCTTCTAAGTTGGCAAACCAAAGGTGGTAAGGTCGGTTTGCAATCATAAGGAGGACGCCAAATGGCAAGTAAGAAAACAGCAATCGTGGCTGTGGCGATCGTTGCAGTAATTGCGATCGCCGGAGTTGCCCTGTATTATTCGGGCTTTTTCGATAGTCACGGGAATCAGAAATCAAGTTATGAGGATACGTGGAAACCCATCTCGGGTAATACCGCTTGCTACGTATTCAATGAGCCTACATATGCGGAATTGGATATCAGTCCCTTCAAGAACATGGAAATCAGAGAGGAGATCGACGGTACCTATACGATCAAATCCGAGAACTTCTCATTCCATGCCGTTGACACAGGAGAGATCCTGCTCGGAGGAGAGCCTGGGGAATCCCAGACCATCTATACGCTATCAGTGGCAGGCAATCATCTGAGGCTCAGCCGTCTGCTGGTCTCCGAGTCCCCTACTTCGGACATCATCGTGTATCAGCGCGCCTCTGTCGAGGGAGAGAAGGCACTGCCCATATTCCCCGGAGATAAGAACTGGAGACCCACTGTCGGCGAGGAATACGACTCATACAGCTCCGTTGTCATGTCCGAGGGACACACCATGGATATCACGGACCGCGACCACGAGTTCGTGGCAGACAACGTGAACCCGGGATCCATCCTGTACAGGGAGACACATGTCGAGCGCGGATCAGCATTCACATACTATTTCACCTGCATCAAATACGGTATGAGCGACTGGATCTGTGCAGGTTACGTCGACGGATTGAAGGCCATCAACATCATCAAGCTCGACAATGGAAACATCTACAGCTATTCTGCAGAGTTGAAGGGCGAGCCCACGGTCTGGCAGCACCGCTTCGGCGACGCTTCCAAGGATAACGTCGCAAGCATCGATATCGAGGACCGCGTCTACTACGGACGCGAGAACTACCTCCTCCAGAAGAATGACGGAACGTCGGAGAGCGTTGCAAGCGATGTTCAGCTGTTCTGTGTGAATCAGGATGGCGGCAGAGCTATGATAAGGACCATCAGCGACAATGGAAGAAGCACGGCCGCCTGGGGAATCGCCATGTACGAGAACGGCAAGAACGCAAGGTTCTACGTCAAGTCCATGGCAGGATTGGACGATTCGGCATACAAAGGCCTGTACATCGGAGACTTCAACGGCATCGACAACATCAAGATTTCAGGTATCGCATTCAACGAGAATGCGGTGGTTCTCGTTCGCCAGTCATACGGTCCCGAATATGCAGGAGACATGCCCAAGGTGGACAGCCTCGTCTATGATGAGAAATCCCGCGATCACTTCACGATCACCAACGGAGGCACTTCCGACTTCACCCCGCTGGGATTGGGCGCAAGGACATACAGCAAAACAGTGATCGTCAGCAACTCATTGGAGAATATAAAGGATGTAACAACAGATATCTCCAAAGGAACAGTCAATTTCAAGTGCAGCTGGAAGGTATTCGACTACGATATCACCATCGCCTTCACAAACGTCTCGTATCTGTCCGCCCAGGTGATTGACGGCAATCTATCCATCTCTCTGGGAGAGATAGATAAGAGCCTCGGCGTGACCATCACTACCGAGAGGATCTGTCCTCTGGTAGGTGAGTGGGACCTCGTAGCAGTCTACGACGGATCCTGGACAGGTGGAACCGCCACGGTCATCGAGAACCACATGGCAACCGAAACCGCAACGATCACCCCCTACAATGACGACATCTACAAGTTCACCACGGACGGCATGACAGCATACTGTTCATGGAACGGAACCCATCTTATTGGATCCAGAGGGAACGATCCCCTCATCCTGGTCATCAGGGAGGTCCGTAACGCCGAGGGATTCATGGCAGTTTCATACTTCAACAACGGTGAGGCCCACACTGGAGTGTATGCGCTCAAAGGAGTGACCGACACGTTCCCGGGATTCACGATTACTGCCGAGATCCCTGAAGAGGGTAGTGTCTGGGAGACCATTGGTGCGAAAGAATACACGGATTCCAGGGCGATAGACCACTCCTCTGAGAACAGGAGCATCACCATGTATGGTGCCATGGAGGACATGATCTTCTACAAGTGCAACTACAACGGCGAAGCTGTCTACGACTGCATCGGCGTATACATCAACGGCAACACCTTCGTCGTATGCTACAACAACGGAAGTGCCCTCAGTTACGGATCTGCAGAGTTCGGTAAGGGCGTGGCATACACCATGATGACCGATTCCGTATCCAAGAACAATTGGGTCATCAACTACGGCGAAGCAGATTATGCTGAATACCCCATATCTGGACTCACCGGCAAGACATACGTCGGAACCGAGGATACGGTCATTACCAACCACGGTGTCATCAAAGAGGAACGGATGGATAAGAGCATCACTCTGTATGTCCAGAGTCAGGATCAGAACTTCCTAAGGATCTCGACCCTCGATGCAGAGGGGGCCGAGATCGCTACGTGGTCCGGACTCCTCATCGACCTGCAGTGGCTCGGACAATACGGAATCATCATCCAAGCAACCGTCTCGTATGGTGGCGTCGATTACACCGGCGTCTATTACGCGTATGTGACCGAGAGCCTTGAAGAGCTCCATGTGGACGGAGCGCTCACCGCATCCAATGGAAACTGCGTTACCATATCGCAGACCTACGCCTTGGCAGCGAACTAAACCTCAATAAACCCATCCGTGCCCATTAGGGTGCGGGTGGCCCCTTTTTATCCGAATCTCATTATCGGGCTGATCTTCCAGATAGTTGAACGCGGTGTCACAAGATGCAGCACGATCTTCAGAAGATTGCGTTCATGACCTGCATTCAGTCAGATACTTTCCCATATTCCTGACTGAAGACCACGGAGTCGCCGTTCTCTCCGTTCAGGGTACCGATGACGCTCATCCTGTCCAGATTCTTGGAGAGCTCGCATACGTAGTAACCGCCGTATCCGACCCCGTTGTAAGTAGCGCCGGATTCAATCGTCATCACATACACGTCGCCGGCATCATAGACGATCGCGCCCCAGACGGCCAGCTGCACGTTCTCAGTGACGGTGGATATCTGTATGATGTTCTCGTCCATCACTTCGAAATGTGCGGTAACGCTCTGCGTGGTGTTTTCCAAGACGGAGCCGTTGTTAGAGATGATCTCCTTCTCAGTGCCGGTGAGCATCAGCCCATCCAGATTGGCTGTTATGGGGGTCACATGACTCCTGTCCCCGTAGCACACGTTCCATATCTCCATATCCCCATCAACATTCGAGTAGGATGTGGTATAGATGACCTCGTCATCGGCACGGACCATGTCTATGAGGAATCTGTCGCCCATGTCTCCTATCGAAAGATAGTCGCCGTCCCCTATCCTTATGCCTACGAACGTTATGTGATTGGCATCGCCGACGACCTTGTAGAACACCATGTCTCCCTCGATGCGCTCAATGGTGAGCTCATAGTTCCTATCCATGTGGTCGGTGGTCCTCTTGTCGGAGAATTCCACGGCCTTGAAGGCGTACAGTATCTTATTCATCTTGAATCCGCCCAACCCGGTATCCGGAGGGTAGGTATCCATACCTACGACTGCGTAGGATCCGGTACGGACCAGCTGCATGACGATCGCCACATTGTTGATCTTGTCCAGGATGGAGATGGACATCCTGTCGTCCAGGACCTTGATGAACGCGTTCCCTACGAACTCGCCGATGGTCGTCGTCACCATGTGTTCCTCGTTGAGAAGGCAGTATGAAACGGTGTCATGGAAAGTAAGTTTGTAGAAATCTCCCCCAGGAACCCTTTCTATGGTCAATCTGCCGGAATTGTCCGGTTCACTGTAGGTCATCTTCCCATTGGTATAGACGCCGACCTGGGTGCCCACCAGGGTCCAGGTGCCCACATATCTCGACTCATCATTGTTCACATCCAGCATCACGGTCGAGACGGTGAAGCCGGCCTTGATCCCCCGGAGCTGAATCGTGAGTATCCCTTTATCCAGGGAGGCCTCCACGCCTTCAACCTCGGTGAATGCTATGGTGCACGAGGATTCCCTTCCGGGTCTGGTCCCGAAAGCGTCCACGAAGAAAGCACCGTCATTCTCTTTCGTCTCATAGCTGTTCACATAGAACGCATCGCCATCGGCGTCCCCGTCGACGGCGGACCTATTGACGATGGAGGTGCTGTCAAAGGTCATAGCCCCCTCTGTAAGGGCCGTTCTCCTGGAAGTGTCGTCCTGATCGACCATCTCGAAGTATTTGATGGAGTTACCGGTGTCGTCGGCGCTACATATCAGCGGATTCCACTTGACATGGAGTTCAGTCTCCCCTTGCAAGCGATCGCCCGGGTGATACCTGGTACCGGTGCCATCCGGATTAGTTGTGTAGCAGTCCATGCCCATGGTCCATTCGGATTCGTAGTCAGGATAGAAGAAACGAACATCCTCGACGGTATCCTTACCGGTTATCAACACGAACGGTTCTCCGTCCTCGGTCAGTCCGCCGTTGCCATCGATGACATAGGCTGTCAATGCGACGTCGTTGGAGAATACGAAGTAGGCGCTCATCGAGCCTCCGATTATCACGGCAACCGCGATGATCGCTATCGTTTTCAAGTCCAACTCCACACCTCTGCAACCCGGCATTCCATGACAAGAATCCAGAACGTCAAATTCAGTAACCTTTCCTGCTAAAATAAGTATTTCGAAACGGCCGTGCGGTGCATGGTATGACCAGGTATTCAGGTCTGGCCGCTAGAGGGACAGGGGCCGACGACCGGCGGACAACTGGATCATGGGTGCTCCAGAGAAACCCACTTCTGGCACTGACACGTTTTATATGGAATAATTAGGATACTTCGTCTCATGAAAGGCCGTATCTTGCCGAGGAAGGAGCTATTAGAGCTCCCCAAGACCGTACATGGGGGCCAGGCCTGGAGGATGGAAGGTATAGAGGACTACAGTCACAACCTCAATCCTTTCGGACCGCCGGACTGTCTCGGTGAGATCATCGAGTCTGCGTTATCGGAGATCGGGCACTACCCCGACGATTCGTGCGCCACACTCAAGGATACAGTGGCCAAGACATTCAACATCGACCCCGAGTGCGTCACCGTGGGTGCGGGTTCCTCCGATATCATCAGGAACGTTCCCAACACGTTCTTCTCACCCGGGGACAACATCGTGATCAACCGTCCCAGTTTCGCGGAGTACACACAGCAATGCAAGATAGTGGGCGCCAACATATGCTGGAACGAGCTGAAGCCGGAGAACGATTTCAGGATCGACCTGGATTCGCTGATGTATAACGTCGGTGACAACACCAGGGCCCTGTACATCTGCAACCCCAACAACCCGACGGGGAGGGTGGAACCCAGGGACAAGATCATGAGCATCGTGAGGGAGTGTGAGGACCGCGGAGTGTTGGTCTTCCTCGACGAGACACTACTGGACCTGGTGCCGGGACACGCCGACATAACCCTGTCCGGAATGGTTGACAAGTTCACGAACCTCATCGTCGCCACGTCTTTGACCAAGTCGTTCGCGATTCCGGGGATCAGGATAGGATTCGGACTCTCCAATCCGGACATCATAAGCGAGATGGAGAAGGTCAGGATGACCTGGAACGTCGGTCAGATCGAGCAGACGGTGGCCAACATATTGATCAGGGACTATCTGGACTATGTGGACCAGGCCGCTGCCGTGATGGGCGAGGAGTCGGAGATCATGAACTCATCACTGAACAATGTCGGCTTCCCCGCAGGGGCTGTATCTGATTCGTTCTTCTACTTCAACGACCTGAGTCCGCTCGGCATGGACTGCGCCACATTCCAGAAGAAGATGCTTTCGCACGGCATCATGGTCAGGGACTGTTCGTCCTTCGGACCTGAGTTCAAGAACTATGTGCGTTACAGCGTCAAGGACAGGGAACGCAACTGCCGTTTCCTGGCCGCAGTGGATTCAGTAATAAACGGGTGATCATTTGGAGCTCTGGTTCGATGCGCTGGCGATCGTAGTGCTCGCCATACTCATCGACCGTTTCATAGGGGATGTCCCCAACTCCATCCATCCGCTCAGGTGGATGGGCAACCTGCTATATGCGATCGACAGGAGGATCAAGACCAGGGATTCCCCCTGGACCTCGGTGATCGGATCCCTATGCTATCTCCTCGTTTTCCTGCTGTTCGGCGGGATAGGGATTCTGATAATATCCGCAGTCCATCTCTTCGTGTCGCAGTATGACGTGTTCTGGGGGGAGATCGCATGGATAGCGGTATCGGCATTCATCTTCAAGATACAGTTCGCCATATTCTCCTTCAGGAAGCACTGCGATCCGATCTGCGAGGATCTGGATGCCGGAAGGGTGGAGGATGCCGCGGCCAAGGTCCAGATGATCGTCAGCCGCAACACCAAAGGGATGGACGCGGAGCATATGGCGTCCTCATGCTGCGAGACCGTATCGGAGAATCTGGTCGACAGCATCGTGTCCCCAGGATTCTTCTTCGGCCTTCTGGGGATCCCGGGGGCGATAATGTTCAGATGCGCCAACCTGATGGATGCCATGTGGGGATACCTGAATGAGAAGTACGGGAGATTGGGATATTTCCCGGCGAAGTTCGACGATGTCCTGGGATGGCTGACGTCCAGAATGTCCCCTTATTTCGTCGCTCTGGCCGCGATGATCCTCCGTATGGATTGGAAGGCATCGGTTCCAGCTGCTAAGAGAGAGCATACCAAGACCCCCAGCCCCAATAGCGGATGGCCGATGACCGCGGTCTCTGCGGCCTTGGGGATATCCATGGAGAAGAAAGGGGTCTACGTGATGGGCGAGGGTCCTCTGCCGACCACCCGCGACATTCAGAGATGCATGAGGTTGGTGGAGCTCACATCTGTCCTGTTCCTGCTCATAATTGCCTTCCCTCTGTTCTATTTCATAGGAATCCATGTCCAGCTCTATGTGGAATCCCTCCTGCCTCTCTTCTTAGTTTATTTATCTTGAGTGTTATGTGGTCATGGGTCATAGCATCCATCCATATACGGACAGTGAGAGAGAATGGGAGCGTTGAAAGCACTTGTATCGTTCTACACGATATTCCACATGAATATCACTCAGGAGGATATGGATGCCATGGAGACCAGGTTCCATCTGACCCCTCTCGTCGGATTGATATTCGGATTCCTGGTGATGTTCCTTTCAATGGCGATGATTGTCCTTTCGGACACTCTGCATTTCGGGAACGGGTTCATGACGGCCGTTCTTGTGCTTCTGACGGTCTATGCCGGCAGTAAGTTCCTCCATTTTGACGGTCTGACTGATTTCGGGGACGGTATGATCGTCTCGGGACAGCAGAGCGACCACATACGCGCCCTCAAGGACACCCTGGTCGGTGCAGGGGGCATAGGGGTGGCGCTGATAACGGTCTTATGCAGCGTAGCATTCTATTCGGCCTACAACAACATGGCCGTCATAGTCATCGTTTTTCCCGCGATTGAGGTCTTCGTAAAGAACGCCATGGTTGTTGCCGCAGCACTCGGAAAGCCCGGGAACGGTATGGCAGCCAGACAGGTGGAGAGAACCACCGGTCGCTCCGCGGCCCTAGGGTTCATGGTCAGTATATTTGCCATGTTAGTACTCTTCGCCGCCGGAGGATTGTTTATCTCGTTCTATACGGGCATGCCGATGTACGATCTGCTTCCTGCGATGATCGTGATTGCGGCCACGGGTCTGATTGTATCCACCGTAATAGGGGTGATGATGTCCCGTGTGGCAAACAGGGTGTTCGGAATGGTCAACGGCGATATCCTGGGTGCGACCAATGAGGTATCCAGGCCGTTCCTGGCCTTCTTCATCCTGTTGGCCGTAGACATCTCAATGATGGTGATCTGATGGAGGCCTTGGTCCATGCGGGCGGCAAAGGCACGCGCATGGGTCAATGCGGTATCGAGAAGCCGATGATGCGTGTTGGCGACAAATGCACCGTGGAAAGGGTCATAGACGCGCTCAAAGGGACGCATCAGATAGATCGCATACTCGTTTCTGTAAGCGATAACACCCTGAACACCGAGAAGTATCTGAACGACCTCGGCATCGAGACTCTACGCACGTCCGGTGACGATTTCATGGGGGATCTCCACCAGGCTCTGGAGTGCATGAACGGGGAGAATGTTCTGACCACTCCGTCGGACCTGCCCCTCATAACATCCGCCGTCTTCGACCAGATCATCGATTATTTTGTTCCGGGGACAATGGATTCGCTTCTTGCCGTCGTCGACGAGGCGACCGTCCTGAACATCGGGATCACTCCCTCCTACGTGCATGAGTACAGGGGGAAGAGATGGGTCCTTTCAGGCGTATCCATAATAAACAGACTGAAGACTCTGAACGGAGACTATCTCGAGGAGAGTTACTTCGTCACCAACTGGCCTGAGCTGTCAGTCAATGTGAACACGCAGCTGGAATTGAATCTGGCCCGCAGCTATCACAGGGAATGATCAATCCATATTCATTATGCCCTTGTAGATCTCGTGTACCTTGTCCTCGAGATCTTTGGCGGTAATCCTGCCGGCGGAACTTATGATCGCTCCGACCGATGATCCTCCGCAACCGGTGCCTTCCTTGATGTAGCCCCATTCGTAGGCCTGCAGGCCCTCGTACGGGCTGTCGCTGTAATCCACGTTGACGTAGAGGATGGGCACCTTGTCCGAGATGCAGTCCATGATCTTCTTCATGCTGGAGTTGGGGTCGTTCATCAGCCATCTCGTTGTTCCTTGCATGAAGTTCCCGGCAATCTCCGGGTGGAGCTTAATCGCCGCAGCCATCACTGCCGCGAGCTGGGTCCCTCCACCGACGATCACGGGCACATGCTTGGCCGCGCCGCAGAGAATACCGACGTTGGCGGGCATCATGGGGTCTCCGAAGCATTCGACGGCCTTCAAGGGGTCGTTCGCGTAATCCCCGGGCTGTATGCCGGCAGCCTCGAAGGCCTCCTTCACCAGCCTGTTCTTGAGCTCCTTGGGATTCTTGGGCGAGCTGCTGCTGACCAGGTTCTCCTTGAGGACGCCCATCGCGGTCATCACGGCCAATGCCGTGGTGGTACCTCCGGCACAGCTCTCGCTGATGATAACGAAAGCGTTGTCTTTTGCCAATTGCTCTCCGAGCCTGTATCCTCTCTCATAGATGGTCTTCACATTCTCCACGGCATGCGCGGTCGTGATCTTCTGGCCGCATTTGCCTCCGAGACGGAAGCAGGGGATGTCGGGATCGACAAAGCAACCTCCGTCCACAATGAAGAACTGCATACCTGAGAGGTCCAGGGCCGCCTTGGTTAGGGTGGCGGGAGTAGGTATCCCTCCGGGATTGATCGGGACTCCTTTGATACAGGTGGTCTTCCCGTTGACCAGGAGCTCCGCATCGGCCGCCCCTGTGTAGAGGGTGAGTTCTGGAGTGTCTCCAGCGTCCGAAACGCCGGGTATGCTGGAGGTCATGGTACTGGCCACCGTACAGGTGAAAACTCCCCTCTTTCCCCATATGCGGGAAAGGATTTCCTTTGCGATCTTCTCGTCCCCGTAGAGGCCGAGCGATTCGGGTATCGTGAATTCTGTCATGTGTTTTTCACCTTTTCTTTGCCAGTAGCATCTCTACCACCTTGTTCAGCGGGAGGATCTCGTCCTCGGGCTTCCCCAGGTCGATGGTGGACCAAAGGGGGACGTTCATTAAGATATGTTCTCCGGTGACGCACGACGTACCGTGGTCCACGAAGTAGATTATGTTGTCCACGTCGGAGAAGTACTCCTCCATGAGCCTGTCTGTCAGTTCGAGGACGCCCTTCTTCTTGAACGGATCCTTCTGATGGGAGTATTCATCGACCTCGTCGATGTGCAGGAACACGTCTCCCTTTTCCAGGGCCTCCCTTGCAACGGGGAACCTGTCCTCCACCTCCTCCACGTGCTCGAATTCGCATCCGAGGGATGCGCACACGCCCAGTGCGGTGGGGCTGTTGGATACGACCTTCATGTTGCTGATCCCGGGAACGATATCATATTGCCGTCCGAATTTGCCGCATCCCCACGGATAATCGGTGATGCCGCCCATGTCCTCCCAGACGGCCCTTACAAACTCTCCGAGTTTGCCCGGTATCCTCACCAAAGGGGCATCCGCGGGCGGCCCGGGAAGTTCCGGAACGAAATCGGAATCCATAGTAAGGATCGCCCTTCCCCCGATGAAGTATCTGATCTGAGGATTGTAGTCCTTGAGTATCTCAAGATTGCTGTCCACTATGGGTATGAGCCTATCCTTGAATTCGTCCGCGTGGTAAGACCAATGGATCATCCCTCCGCTTATCTCCGCCGGACTGAGCCTGTACGCGGTCCTTCCCGGGTCCTTGATGTCAAGGAGCCCGACGCCCATGGCCTCGATCGCTGCCCTGGACATCTCCGGAGGATGTCCGGTGAAGAACTCGTTGAGGAACAGATGGGTGTATGCCCTGCCTGTCGTGGTGTATCTGTGGCAGGCCTTCGATTTGAGGAAGGGCATCTCAGCCGCTTCGTACGGCTTCAGACCGTTGAGTAGTGGATTCGGGTGGTCCTCCGCCCCGTCTAGCAGCACGAAAAGGGTATTGCTCATTAGATCAGGGCTGGACATGTAGTCCAAAAATAAAGCGATATGGATGGATGTAGCCACCATCGTTATTTCCCTGTTAAGGCGAACCGGCCCTACAAGACAGGATGAGGCCGTAATGTCAGAGGCGATCCAGCGCAATAGCGGCCTGCCCGATGGACACTCCTCCGTCGCCGTTAGGCACATCCTTATGGATTATGGATACGTGATCGGACTTTCTCACCATGTCCATGAACATCCGGGTCACAGTGACGTTGTATGATACGCCTCCGGTCAGTCCGATTTCCCTGATCCCGGCGGAATCCGCCGCCTCGCACGCAGATTGTACAAGTTCTTCCATGATGTTGTGCACGACTGAGAATGCGATGTCCTCTTTCCTTTCGGAAGACGGATGGAACAGATGGGCGGTCTTTACAACGCCACCGATGGTTTCCGTCTCGAATCCTTCCACGAGCCGCCCTCTTGCCAGAAGGGGCTCCAGTTTCATGGCGGGCTCTCCGTCGTAGGTCCTTTGGGAACAGACGCCAAGCGAATAGGAAAGGGTATCAAGAACCCTCCCGAACGATGACGTTCTCACGCTCTTGTCCATCAGCTTTCTCAGCACCATGGACTCCTGATCGGTGAAGTCATGGTTCTCAGTGCCGTTCAAGACGTCCATTGCGAACTTCAGCCTCCTGAGGTCGTATAATGCCTTTTCCGATCCAAGGAGAGGAATGTACTCCAGGTGTGCGACCCTATCGTATCTTGTCAGGTCGGCATTGAGCACCTCTCCGCCCCATGCGGCACCGTCGTCCCCGTGCCCGGTACCGTCCAGCGTCAATGCCACGCAAGCATCCTTATGATTGTCCACAAGCAGGGATGCAGCATGGGCCCAATGGTGCTGTACATCCATCGTTTCTGCCCCGTATTCTTGGGCCAGCCTCTTCGCTACCGGTCTGTTCGAGTATCCGGGATGGAGGTCCATGGCAACCATGGAAGGTTCGCAGTTAAGGAATCTGATTTGGGTCCGTACGGCCTCCTCCAGATATTCGGGGACGCCTATCTTCTCGCCGTTGCCGATGTATTGGGTGGGCCAGATCCCACGGTCGAATGCGATCGAAGCGGTAAGGTTCTCTTGCGGGCCCATGCCTATGACGCATCCTTTCTTCGCGACCGGGATGTGGAACGGAACGTACCCTCTGGAGCGTCTGATGAACTGCGTTTTTTCACCGATGGTCCTGACCACGGTATCGTCTGCACGGTTCAGTATGGGTTGGTCATGAAGAAGGTACAGGTCGGCCCCGAGTTCCTTGATCTTCACATCGTCGACTATCATAGGTTCCCCAGGTATGTTGGCCGAGGTCATGACGAGCGCGTCATGTCCAAGCGAAGAGAACAGCAGATGGTGCATCCCCGTGTAAGGGAGGAACATCCCTATGTTATCCAGGCCAGGCGATGCCTGCTCTGTGATGTCGGAGGGGACCTTCTCTATTAGCACGATGGGCCTGCTGGGGGACGTGAGGAGCTTCTCCTCGAAATCCGTCGGTCTCCCATACCTTCTGACGGAGTGCATATCCCTGGCCATGACGGCGAACGGTTTCTCCTTTCTCCCGTACCATTCGCGCATCTCGCTCAGCCTGTCAAGGTTGCAGCAGATGTGCATCCCTCCCCATCCCTTGACCACGGCGATGCAGCCGTTGTCGAGTTCTTTCGCCAGATAGGATATGGGATCATCTGTTCCTATGATTCCCTTGCAGTCCTCCAGCCTGTATTTGGGGCCACACACCGGACAGCATATGGTCTGGTGGTGGAACCTGCGGTCGGCAGGATCCTTGAATTCCTTCATGCAGTCCGGACAGAGAGGGAATCCTTCCATCGCTGTCAGAGGACGGTCGTAGGGCATGCCGTTCAGAAGGGTGAATCTCGGTCCGCAGTTGGTGCAGGTCGTGAAAGGATAGTTGCGGCGTCTTCCCGCCCCCATAATCTCTTTAAGGCAATCTTCGCAGACGGCACTGTCCGCAGGGATGGATGCGCCCTCCCCCATCTGTTGTGATTGAGATATGGAGAAGCCTTTGGGACCGTTGTAATCCGAGTCGATCCTCTCTACGCTATCAATCTTGGCAAGGGGCGGAAGGTTCTGCCGGATCATCTCGATCAGCTCATCGCCCTTGTCGGTCTCGATGACGACATCCGAACCGTTGTTCCACACCATGCCAGAAGCACCGATCTGCATAGCGGAGCGGTAGATCATGGGTCTGAAACCGACACCTTGGACCGTTCCGCGTATGAGAATCCTCATGCATTCCATATCCGCATCTTGATAATATAACCTAGACTGCCGAAGGATTGCCCACCAGACGGACCAGCTTATCTAGAAAGAGGTCTTTCTTGTGCGCATGGAGAAGACAAACCCCATGAGGCATCTGGACAAGCTCAAGATCCCATACGAGGCCGTGTTCTATGACGGTCAGGGGCTGAATGGACTTCAGATAGCCGAGTCCAATGGCCAGGATCCATCCAGGGTGTTCAAGTCTTTGATGACCATGGGGAAGGAGAAGTGCTATTACTGTTTCATGGTACCTGTCACCGGGGATCTGGACCTTAAGAAGGCAGCGGTTGCAGTGGGTGAGAAATCGGTCTCCATGCTGAAATCCGACCAGCTCCTTCCTTTGATGGGGTACGTCCACGGAGGATGCTCCCCCCTATGCACCAAGCGTCCTGTGAAGATAACCGTTGATAATTCTGCGAAGGATGCGGAATTTATGTATTTCAGCGGCGGCAAGGTGGGTTGTCAGTTGAAAGTTAGCGTTTCGGACCTTCCTAAAATGATGGACTTCCAATTCGCCGACATAAGGAAAAAGTGAGTGTGGTACTTTCCACAATAGTTGTTTTTATCAAGGATTTATCCTAATTGTATAAATATTTCCTTAAGATAAAAACTCACATAATTTTCCTATTTGTACATAAATTACCCAAAGACATAATATATCGACACCGAACGTTCTATTTCCAGCGATAATATGGATAAGAAATTCCTAGCAATCGGAGTCGTCGCTATCATCATTGCAGCCGCTGCTGTGGCTGTCATAATGATGAACAGCGGGGACAAGGAACCCGAGATCACCGGACTGAGTGTAGTCGGCCGTGTGAACTCAGAGGGTTCAGGAATCCTTCTCGCAGAGAAGGAGGATCCTGCAGCTTACATCACACCCACTGATGAGAAGCCCGGATTAGGGGCCGCTTACGTTTATAACGAGACAGAGAAGATCTACTATGTGTTCAATGTCGAGCAATGGGGGGGAAAGGTCTTCGCTACTCCGGGAGCAGCGACCATCCAGCATGTCCAGCTTATGGATCTGGCCGCTATGATGCACCTCAAGTTCGTATCCTACACCGAAGGGTCAGCACTCTCCACCGACACCCTGTACTATGTTGCCGGGGTTCCCAGTTTCGCGGAATTCCAGAACAAGGAGAAGACCGCACCTCTCGCAGGATTCATCATTTGGGAGGCACAGTACTCCGTCGGAATCACCAACGGCTACAAGCCTTTGGCTCTGACCAACGATCTCTTTGACGGTCACACCTGCTGTATCATCGGTGCTTCCAACAAGTACCTCAGCAAGGATGCCAACACCCTGATGGCGTTCTTCGATGTCTATATCAAAGCCGTCGACAAGATCAATGTTGCTCTGGCCGACACTTCCTCCGAGGATTACAAAACCCTCATCGCCATCGCCAAGGCAAGGGTCTCCATGCCTGACGGAATGACCGACGATGAGAAGATGGCCACCATAGTCGAGGCGCTGTACAATGTCACATACCTCTACGCAGACGACAGCTCCGGATCCCTGGACAACCTCAAGGCAGACATAGCAGAGCTCGCCGAGTCGCTGTACGATGCCAAGCAGATCAACAGATCCGCACAGGATCTGGGATTCAGCAGCTACGACCAGCTCGCCCAGAAGTTCGTCGATGATACATTCATGAAGAAGGCGCTGTCCGGACAGTTCACCCCTCTGTCAGCAAAGAAGACAATCAACGTCGCAGCCATCTCCGGAGATATCCACCAGATCGCACTTTGGTTCGCCAAGGATACCGGTATGTTCGAGCAGGCAAACCTCAACATAGAGGTGTTCTCTCAGAACAACGGTCCTGCGGTCTACGGTCTTCTCAGCAACGGGGAGGCGGATATCGGATTCCTCGGAGCCCCTCCGATGACCATCAGATGCATGAATGCGGAGGACATACACGCGTAAACTATTAACGAGCGTAAAGAATCAAGAAGACAGTTTCATGCTGACGATAGAATATGACGAGAATAACCGCAATCACCGCTTAGTCAGGTCATTACTGATAACGATCGTATCGCTGGTGGCCTTCCTCGCCCTTTGGTGGGTGGTCACGGCGGTGATGAACGACAAGAACTTCCCGACACCGGACAAGGTGTTCATCGCACTGTGGGAGCTGCTCCTTAACGGGGATCCGATAGGCGGTCACTCTGTCTGGGAGTATATCGCGGTCAGCCTGAGGACTTTCCTCACCGGATTCCTGATGGCCCTGGCGGTAGCATTACCCCTGGGCCTCACGCTCGGTTACATCAAACCCCTTAGAGAATTCACAGCGCCCTGGATAGAGATCGTGCGTCCTATCGCACCTATCGCCTGGGCGCCAATATTCGTCCTTTCGTTCGGATCCCAGCTCGGACCCGCACTGGTCGTGTTCATAGGTATATTCTTCCCGTTGCTCACGAACATAATATTCGGTGTCCAGCGTATTGACAAGAATTGGCTCGACGCATCGAAGACACTCGGTGCGACTCAGGGCCAGTTATTCTACAAGGTCGTCCTCCCAGCCACCGTCCCGTACATCCTTAACGGAATCAAGGTCGGATTGGGCGTGGGATGGATGTGTATCGTCGCGGCGGAGATATACAACAAATTCGGAGGTATCGGACAGTACCTCGTAGACATGGTCAACGGCGGACTGATGGCCAACGCTTTCTCCGCCATCATCATAATCGCAGTGCTCGGACTAGCCACCACGGGTGTCGCCGAGTATGTCAGTAAAGTCGTTTCACGCAGAATGGGGATGGATGCATGAGCAAGGAAGAGTTGGTTATCGAGGGAGAGAAATACGATCCCAGTGACAGGGTCCGTGCGGACCGCACAGATCTCCTCTATGAGCACATCCCTGAGGGGGATCCCCTCGTCACAGTGAGGGACCTCAACGTTACATACCGCACGGATGAGAAGACCACGGTCGCTGTGGACAACATCTCATTCGATATCAGGAAGGGTGAGCTGGTCTCCATAGTGGGTCCGTCTGGATGCGGAAAATCCACCATATTGAGATGCATCTCCGGCCTCCTGCAGCCAACATCAGGGACCATCATGATCGGTGACAACAAGTGCACCACAGCAGGTTCAGACAGAGGCATGGTCTTCCAGGACTTCGCGCTATTCCCGTGGAGGACGGTAAGGAAGAACATAGAGTTCGGACTAGAGATCGCAGGCGTACCCAAGGAAGAGAGGGCAGCCCGTTCCAAAAGATATCTGAAGGCCATGGGCTTAGAGGAGTTCGGAGAATCGCGCATCCACGAACTCTCAGGAGGAATGAAGCAACGTGTCGGCATTGCCAGAGCCATGATCATGCATCCTGCGGTCATCCTCATGGACGAACCATTCGGAGCATTGGATGCCCAGACGCGTAACATCCTCCAGGAGAGCCTGGTCAATGTTCTGAAGAACTCATCCCGTACGATTGTGTTCGTCACCCACTCGGTCGATGAGGCCCTGTACCTGTCCGACCGCATCATCGTTCTTTCCAAGAGGCCTGCGACAATCCACAAGATCATCGATGTCACCGGAGATCGCCCTCGCGACAGGACGTCCCCGGAATTCGAGGCTCTTAGGAAGGAGATCCTCACGTATCTCCAGACTCAGAATACGATGTATGATTGAAAACACCTGGGCAGCGTCGTAAGAATGACGCCGCCCAGTCTTTTTGTTTTATTGACTCGGATCAGTCGTGATGGTGATGCTCGTGCCCATGGTCATGGCCACAACCGCATCCCTCATCGTGCTCATGATGGTGCTCATGGCAGTGTTCGTGGTGATGCTCGTGCCCGCAGCAACATTCCTCATGTTCATGCTCATGGCACTCGCAGTCCTCACAGCTGCAGTAGTAGTGGATGTGAACCTCTCCGTAGAAGTTGTTGACCACAGCCGCCTCTGACTCTTCACAGCAGCATTTGCACTCCTCGTGATGGTGCTCGTGCCCATGGTCATGGCCACAACAGCACTCTTCCCCGTGTTCGTGGTGATGCTCGTGCCCGCAGCCGCACCCCTCTTCATGCTCGTGGTGGTGCTCATGGCAACCGCATTCGTCGTGATCGTGGCATTCGCACTCCTTTCCGCAGCAACCGCAGTGGTGATGGATGTGGACCTCGCCGTAGTAGTTGTTGACGACAATGGGCTTCTTTCCATGCTCGTGGTGGTGCTCGTGCCCATGGTCATGGTCGTGGCAATGGCAGTGGTGCTCGTTCTCATCTATCTCGTAGAGGAGCCCGCTGTCGTCCACCGCATCGACCATCTTATGATAGAGCTCGTGCTGGTCAACATCCAGTACAGCGCTCATGAATGTGAAGTTGACCTTGTCGGTGGGTGCAAGCTCTCCGTGCTTCTCCACACCGTTACTGAGGTCTGTAAGGTTAAGTGTGATTCCGGATCCATCATCGAGAGTGACCGCGCTCTTGATGTGACCGAGCATGACTCCGGCCTCGGATTCGACCCATTTCCCAACTTCAAGCATGGCCTTGGAGAGCCTCGCTTCGGAATCGGCATTCCAACATCCGATCCTTCCCGTGACTCCGGTGGCTACTCCTCCAGCCTCTTCCAGTGATGTCTTTTCTCCGCTCATTTCATCATCCCATAAACCGATTCGAGGTTCTCGCCAGTCTTTGCAGAGATGACGAACACCTCCTTATCAGGGAATTCCTTGGAGAACCAGGATTGGATCTCCTCTATCTGTCCGGGCTTCGCGATATCCTTCTTGTTGATCAGTACGAAGTCCGCACCGGACATCTGCCTTTTAATGAATTCCTCCTTCTTGCTGACAAGAATCAGGAATCTCTCCACATCGGTGATGCCGATGATGTAGATGCCCTCTGCGTTCACGCCAGAGCTGACGACCAGCTCCTTTACCTTGAAGGGCAGGGCCAATCCGGTAGGCTCGACTATGACGATGTCGGGGTCGATGTCGTCCTCGATATTCTTGAGTGCGGTCTGCAGGGTCCCGGAAAGGGAACAGCAGATGCATCCGTCAGGGAGTTCTATCGCATCATAACCCTCTGCTCTGAGGGTGGCGCCATCCACTCCAATCTCTCCCGATTCGTTGACCAGGAGAGCGGTTTTCAGTCCACGCTTGGTGTACATGGATGCTATTTTCATCAGAAGGGTGGTCTTTCCACTTCCAAGGAATCCGCCCAATATGTATACGAACATAACAAGTCGTATTGTTCCGTTGTATAACTATTATTCGATTTGTTCTTCTATATAAAATTCAACATACGTTTAATTTTTGTCAGGCCATTGATGCGTTCCTTTTACCCCAACGGATGTTTGACACATTCCGGCCCAAAAGTGTCCCAGCAGCCCTTCAGAGAGTTCAAAAATGGTATGTAACCCGTGTTTCAAAACGTGAAGTTTAAACGTTATGGCATCGATTTATCATCAATATGACTATATTGATAGCGTACGACGGTAAGGCCCATACGGAGGCCGCTCTCGAATACGCGACCAGATTATCCATCGGACTCGAGGAGCCGCTGTACATCCTGAATGTGGCTTCGAAGGATCAGATGGATCCGGAAGATATGGATCCTACAATCCAGGAGTTCATGAAGGCTGCTCAGGATAAGGCCATGATGTCAGGTGCCACGGATGTGCACCTCATCATCGAGGTCGGAAAACCCGAGGACACAATCCTGGAGGTGGCCGAGAGGTTCCAGTGCGATACCATCATCGTCGGAAGGCCCGATAGGTCTCGTTTCGACAGGATGGTCATGGGCAGCGTCTCCCAGAATCTGGTGGAGAACGGGACATGCCCCATTATAATCGTCCCCACTCCGGAAGCATCCGAGTGAAGTTCGGTTCAGTTTTATAAAAATCAAAAAATAGGGGCTTTCGCCCCTTGGTTTGTTATCAGTTCGCGTTGGTGACCTTATCCATCAGGCCCATGGACTTGTTGATCTCATCGGCCGACATGGTCATCTCGTTCTCGATCTGATAATCGGAGTGCTGCTCCATGCAGTCCACAGATGCGATGAGGATTCCCTCGTTGGTCGCGGTGAACTTGACGGTAATCGGAGTGCTCCTGGTCACGTCGACGGGCAGCTCCATCATGAAGTTACCGACGGGGGCACCCTCGATGATGTCTGTCTTCCTTCCCTTGTCGTCGTTGAACGCCGCATCCTCGTAGATCTCGACCATGATGGTGTTCTGACCATCCTCGACGGGATAGTACGTCTTCACGGATTCGATGGGCAGCGACTCGTTCCTGAAGATGATGTTGGAGATCATCTCGGATCCGTCCTCATAGATCGCCTTGATTCCGAAGGTCTTGGACAGGACGTTGTGGACGTTGATCGCTCCTTCGACGGGTGCCGCCTCTCCTACAGCCGCAGGGTTGGAGGCGTCGGGCATCACCATGTTGGACTTGGCGAAGATCGCAGCTCCCTTGGCGACGGACTGGTCGGGGTCGTAGAGGTTGATCTTTGCATCAGGGTACTTTGCCATGATACTGTTCTTGACCTGAGGCATCCTGGAGGATCCTCCGACGAGGACGACCTCGTCGATGTCGGCCATCGTGAAGTTCTTGGACTCCAGTACGCGGTCGATGATCTCGATGGTCCTCTGGATGAGTCCGCTGGACGCCATCTCGAAGTCGTCCCTCGTGACGGTGAAGACGACCTTCTGGCCGTCGACTGTCAGGGTTCCCTTGGTGGATTCCGCTGTGGAGAGCCTCTTCTTGATCGTCTCGGAGTCGTTGATCAGGGCCTGCTTGACATCCTCATTGTCATCCAGGGAGTCCTTGTCGATTCCGGTCTCCTCGGAGATCTTCTGCTTGACGATGTTAGCGATGGCCGCATCCCAGTCCTTTCCTCCGAGGAACCTCTCACCGTCGGTCGCGACCGCTGTGAACGATGTTCCGTCGATCTCGAGGACAGTGACATCGAAGGTTCCTCCTCCGAGATCGTAGACCAGTACCCTCTTCTTTCCGCCGTTGTTGGTTCCGAATCCGAAGGAGATGGCCGCCGCTGTGGGCTCGTTGATGACCGTGACATCCTCGAGTCCGGCGATGGTTCCTGCTGTCTTGGTGGCATCCCTCTCGTTCTGTCCGAAGTATGCGGGGCATGTGATGACCGCCTTCTTGATGTCGCAGCCGTGGTTCTCGTTGAAGTCGTTGATGATCTTCCTGAGGATGACCGCGGAGAGCATGATGGGGTTGTATGTCTCCCCGTCGATGTTCACCGTGTAGTCGGTCCCCATCTGTCTCTTGATCGATGTGATGACCCTCTCTGGGGGGTACATGACCGACATGTCCTTCGCCGGGGATCCGACGATGATCTCTCCATTCTCGTTGAAGAGGATGACTGACGGTGTTGTGTCCTCCTGCTCGAAGTTCTTCTCAACTACCGGGTCCCCATCCTCATCGATGTAGGCAAGGCACGAGTAGGTCGTACCGAGGTCGATACCGATGCTGTATTCTGTCATTCTTCTTCCTCCATCTTGTTTCTCTTAGAGTTCTTTCTCTTCTTCGAAGTCGTTTGGGAAAACGTTTCGATCGGGTGCTCCTCGGCCGGAGCCTCGGGTTCCTCAGGAGCCTCTGGCTCCGCTGAAAGGGTTTCGGCGGCCTCCTCCGCAGGGAAAGCCACTGGTTGCGCTCCGTTTTCGATGTACTTGTAGACTGAGACCTTCTCCTTGAAAAGGACCCTGTTGCCCAGCTTGTATCCGTCGGACAACCTCTGGGCTATCTTTCCGTTCAGAGCCGGGTCGTCCGTAGGTACCACCTCGACGATGCGCTGATGTATCGTGTTCAGCGATTCGTACGGGAAGTGTCCGATGTACACCCCCCCGTCCGTCAGGATGTTCTCCATATCGACCTGATACGCCTGGAACGAGGCCAGGACATCCTTCGCCGACATCGTGTCGATCTTCTTCTCCATTCCGGAACAGAGTTTGAAGAAATCCTCTCTCATGATGGCGATCTGCTCCATCGATGTCACCAGCGCTTTGTTGGTGATCTCAATGTTCTGCCTGTCTATCGCCGATGTGAGGCTCTTGATCTGTTCCCTCGTCGTTATGAACGCGGACATGTCCGGGAACGGCGGGTTCGTCCTCAGTTCCCTTACCGTCGCCTGGAGTTCCTCTATCTGGGATCTCAGCGACGAGATCGTGTCCTGCAGTTTCTCGACGGTCTCCGTGACGGAATCGTCGCTGACGCTGACAGGTCCGGCCTGTGAGCCGATCTCATCGTCAGTCGGGATCCGTACGTTAACTCCGTCCTTGGGGTCCGATGTACGGAACCTCGAGGACAGAAAGCTTGTGTGCTCGCTCATCTGAGTCCCTCCTTGCTTAGCAGCCATATGAACGGATCCTCGACCCTGAAGGGCGAGACCCCCCTGGGCAGCGTGCTTCCGACCGGGTTGCTGCCCAGTGCGGACACGGCAAAGAATCCGTAGTCGTTGAAGCTGCGAACTATCTGCAAGAACTCCGGTCCGATGGTCCTCCTGATGTACTCCTCCAGCTCGACGTTGATCTGGTCGAAGTTCTCCGCATCGTACTTCCCATATTCGCGGGGGATGTGGAGGGACGAGTTGAGTCCGATCAGGACCTTGCTCTCCTCCTCGTTCTCAGGGGATTTGAACAGGACATCCGCCTTGGTCAGGCTGACCGCGATGGGGATGTCTATCTTGTCCTTGCCTTTGATCTTCTTGTTCGTACGGATGATCTGACAGATGTTGTTCAGGATATCCGTGGCGCTGGGTCCCACGTCTGGCTTGTTGTCGACGTGGATCCTCTGGTTGATGTACTTGACCTGCATGGGGTCCACCAGATACACGATTCCCGACGCCAGGGAGATGAACGCGTTCAGGTTCACCTGCATCATCCTGTTGGTGGTGACCAGGTCCTCTCCGGCGGTGTCGAAGAATGCGAATGTGAACACCTGGGGCTTGTCGCCGTTCAGGATCCTCAGGTAGAAGATGAGCGGCTCGCGGGAGTCCTCGGAGCTTCCGAAGGACAGAGTAGGCTGCAGCTTCCTCTTCTCCTCGAAGAGCCTGTGGTAGTACACATCCCTGTACTTGATCGTGGTATTGTCGTTGGCCGCGTTCAGAACGCCGTTGAACTCGCCTGATATGGCATTCTTCAGCTGGTTGATGAGCACGGCTATGTAGTGGCTCTTTCCCACACCTTTGGGTCCTAGGATGACGAAGATCCTGTTGCCCTCTTCCTCCGCTCCAGGTGGGATCATGTTGTGGCATGTAGGGCATACGCGCAGGTACACAGGCCTTTTGCATATGTCGCAGAAGCCTGACGAGTTCCTGATGATGTGCTGCTTGGCGATGATCGCATCAGGGCCGTACGGGTCTTTGCCGTACACCATGCTCTTCTCGCGGTCGATCTCGTGCTGACCATCCTTGGAGACGAACATCAGCATCTTGTCGTTCTTCCTTGCGACCGCGGTCGTGGCGAAAGTTTTGGCACAGGCAGGTCCGGTGCAGACGTAGTGGATATTTGCCATATCCACCTTGGTGAAGCAGTATGGGCAGACGTAGTCTCTCCTGCGCTTCGGTTGCTGTTCTTCCTTCCTTGCCATCTCAAGACCTCCTGATATACAGCGGGTGGACGAACCTGAACAGGTTGTAGTCCTCCTCGTTCTCGAAGAATATCCTCATGCGTTCCCTGTCATCGTGGCCCTTGGTCGTCATCATGACCCTGGCCTTTCCGCCTGTGAGGCGTACCGGTCCTCCGGACGACCAGAGTATCTCTCCGTCGCCTTTCCTCAGCGGTATGCCTACCTCCACGCGGACCAACGCGATCGGCGGGAGCTCTGTGACCTCGGGGTCGGTTACCAGGTCCAGATTGGCGGTCTTCTTGTTGCCGTCTATGTTGTAGCGGACCTTCTTGCATTCAGCGGAATACACGTCGATGACGATTCCCCTTGAATGGATTATGTCGTTGTTGATGTTGTAAGTGGCGAAGATATTGATGCACTTCTTCGGCGACTTACCCATGGGGATCCTGATCATCTTATCCTCGTTGTACTCCTCGCGGCTGACAGTGATTATCTCGGCGGTGGCGTCGTTATAATCCTTCACCCCGGAAGTGGAGATGACAAGCTTCGCCGCTATGGCGCTGTCGGGCCAGTTCATGGTCAGGATGCAGTCCTTGTTGCTCATGATCTTCTCGACGTCCCTGAACGGCTTCAGGTTGGCGACCATGACCTCGGTACCCTTGATTCCCATGGCCCCCAGCGGGATTATGGGGTAGATGTACTGGACCGTTCCGTCGGGCAATTCGAATTTGGCTCCGTCCTCATAGTCCTGGATGGTCTTGATCTCGTTCATCCAGGATTTGATGTCCTCCATCTTCACCATGCTGCCGGTGATCTTGTACTTCTTCTGCGATGAGAACAGCATAACGGGGCTCTTGGTGCTCCATTTGGCGGTGTATGTCCCATCATTCTTGTTCCATTGGATTCCCATGTCGCGCACAGGCTTGGGCGCATCCAGGGGAGTTTCCGAGAACATGTTGCCGTTGGATCTCTCGACCTTGTTGCGTGTCTCGTATTCGGCGACGAACAGGTAGTGATACCTCAGTCCGCCAGTCAGTCCGATGTCGTCATAGACCGTCTCGCCGTTGAGCGGCAGCTCCACGGTATTGCCCGACTGAGTATCGCCTCTCCACACACGTACGCGGGTGGCTCCTTTGGGCTTCTCGTAGATGAGGCGGAGGCCGCCGTCGATCTGTTCGATCTTGACGTTCTCCACTTCAGCCAGCAGTATGACCGGTCCGAAGTAGGCCGCTTCCCTGGAAAGGATCCCCCAGCGTTTCGAGTACACCGCATAGTAGTATTCGACGCCGGGCTCCATCGTCTTGTCGGTATAGACCGTGCCCGGTATCTCTGTGAGCGGGCGGGTCTCCTCCGTGACGTTGGGGAGGGTGTTCTTCGACCTGTAGATGACGTATGTGACCTCCTTGCTCTCCATGGGGGGCTGGTATTTGATCATCAAATAGTTGTTCTGTATCCTGCCGACCGGGTCCACGGGGCTGGCCGGAGGATACTGGTTGAGCACCCCTTTGGCGGACGGGTGGTCCGGGCACTGCTCGGCCGCGCTGACGTACATGGCGAGCATGTCGTTCCTGTTCTCGGCGGCCTGTGCCTTCTGGCAGAACAGGTCCGCGTTCTGGACGCGCTGCGATGCCTCGTCGTACTTCTGCTTGATATCGGGGTAGTTCTGGAGCTCGGCAGGGTATCTGCTGAGCATCGTGTCCCCCGCACTCTTGGCGGCGTAGAACTTGTTGGCCCTGTGGCTGTCGTTGACCATGTTCTTCAGGGTGTTGAGCGTACCCTGTTCCTTGCGCAGCTGGACCTCCATCCCGGCGATGCCGGCGAAGGTCGCATAGGTGGCCTTCAGCTGCGTGAGGTCCTTCTCCGCCTTGGAGATACTTCCCTTCTGAAGGTCCATGCGGAAGTTCAGAGCGAGGTTCTGCGCCTTGGTCTCCCCTTCCTTGAAATTGAAACCGCACTTGATACAGATCACGTTGCTGGATAGCTGCGCTGTGCTGCACTGCGGGCAGACGATCTTGAAGTTCTTGCCGCAATAGGGACAGAAGATGGTATTCTTCCCTCCCGGGACCATGTTGTTACACTCGGGGCACCTGATCATCGAACTGTCCAGTTTGGAGAAATTCGCCGCGATCCTCTTCTTGTGGCAGAAGGATTCCAGGATGTTGATGCACATCTCCAGGTCGAGTCCCTTGACATAGATGCTGAGGAGCTCGTCGATGTATGCCCTGGAGATCTGATGTCCTGTGTATTCCTTCTCGATCATATCGATGACCGGGGCGAGGGCCCTGTTGCACCTTCCGTAGTTGACAAGGTCGTTGAACTCCTTGTCGGACGAGATGACGAGCTTGATGCTCCTCAGTACGGAGATGTACGAGTCCTGGTCCGGCAGGAGTTCCTGCCTGACGCTGTTGACCCTCTTCTCGCACAGGTCGAAGGCTGTCCTGACCTGAGTCAGCGAGCTTCCTTCGGTCAGGGGGGCGCACCTTATCTCCAGTTCCTGGTTGTTGATCAGGACGTTGAGCATCTCAACCGGTGTGTACGCGTCGACCGTGGTGAGGTTGGTGTATGCATTGACCACCTTATCGCTGACGATCTTGGGCACACCTCCGTCCGTGATGCTCGCGAGCTTGAGCACCAGCTTCTTGTCGATACCCTCCCAATGGAGCCTCTTGACGAAGTTGTCCAGGATACCGGGCAGTATGATGTATCTGCCGTCGGTGAGGATGATGCAGTCGAGTTTGAGCCTTTGGCATTTGCCTTCGAGGCTCTTCTTGCCCTCTGCGAACACCTGCTTCCTGAGGACCGGGTCGGCCATGCAGCGCCTGATCTCGGGGACCTCATCAACCAGCTTGTGGTATTTGAAGCGCTGGCCAGTGTCGTTCTGCTTGTTCCTGAACTCGTTGGCCCACTTGACTTCCATCTTGGCAATCTTCTCGTTGATCTTGTCGAGAGAGTATTTGCTCTCGTTGAAGGGATCCAGGCCCAGAAGCTGACAGTAGTTGTCTGTCTTGTTAGCCATGATATCTCCTTTCAGCGTACTGCAAGACCCATGTTACCGGTGGAGATGGCGGTCGCGATGGTACCGAAGGTATCTCCGAGCTTATCTATGGTGGTGAACAGAGCACCGTCGTCGACCGTGGCGATCTGCCTGAGGAACGACGTGTCCGCCTCACCGAGGCCTATGGCGATGATCGTGATGTTCTCATCCCTGCACCTCAGCGCCTGCTCGACCGCATTCTCCCTCTTACCCCAGATTCCATCTGTAAGGATGACCGCGATGCCTGCTCCTGGCGTATTGCCGAGGACGGCCCTGGCTGTGTCCAGAGGGCTGGCGTCTGTACCTCTTCCCAGCATCTTGACCTTGAGGTCCTCGATGGATCCCATGATGACGTCGGTGTCGTTCGTGAGTTCCTGAACGACCTTGATCTTGTCACCGAATCCGATGAGTGAGAACTTCGTCTTGGGATCGGCCAAGGTGCGCACGAAGTTGCGGATCGAATCCTTTGCAGCTTCTATGGGCTCTCCCTCCATACTTCTCGAGAGGTCGACGCAGATCGCGATGTTCTTTGCGATCTTCTCGTCGCTGGGCCTGTCGCGCGGGCTTCCGCCCATCCATCTGATGTCCTCGGGCACAGGCTCCGACTTGACCTCCAACGGGTCCTCTCCCTGGAAAGCCTTGATGTTGACGATTCCATTCTCGTCGTAGTTGTACTCGATATCGATGATTGCTCCCCTTCCGTCATTGTAGAATCCTGTGATGACGACCTTTGCGAGGACGTTACAGTCCAGCGGGACCCTGGATTCTCCCTGCAGGGTGTAGACCTCGATCTTATCCGTCATGTTGTTGGGCTTGATCGAGAACTGCTTCTTGCAGGTGCTGGGGACCTTGGAGTTCCTTTTGATCATGATCTCGTTGACGTACTTCTTCCCGTCCTGACTCTCTGCCAGAGCCCCAAGGCTGTGGGCGGTGACGTCGCTGACCTTCATTGCGGCCCTCATTCCGGTGGCGTTGCTGCTGTAGAGCTCAGCGGTGATGGCGGCTCCTTTGGCGACAGCAAGATCCGTGTCGCTGTGTGTCACGACTTCGCGTCCGGTGAGGTCCTTGAGGAACTTGGCGACCCCGGGCATCCTGGTGGATCCTCCGCACAGAAGGATCTCGTCGATATCCGTCCACTGCATTCCGAGCGAGTCGATTAGGTCCTCGCACACATCCTTTGTGGCGTTCATAAGGTGCTCGGTCATCGATTCGAACTCGTCCCTGGTGAGTGTGTACTTCTCGCTGCATCCCTCGTAGTTCACGGGGATGGTGACGCTCTCGGCGATGGAGAGGGTCTTCTTGTAGCCTTCTGCGGCCACGATGAGCTCGTTCTTTGTCGGCAGGTCGTCCCTGGGGTCGACATCGAACTCATTGGAGAACTTGTCGCAGACGAATTTCACGATCGCCGCGTCCCAGTCCTTTCCACCGAGGATGTGGTTTCCGTTGGTACCGATGACCTCGATGTTTCCTTTTGTGATCCTGACGATGGTGACATCGAAGGTTCCTCCTCCGAGGTCGTAGACGAGAAGCGTCTTGTCGGCGGAGTGCTTGTATCCGTAGGAGATGGCGGCCGCTGTGGGCTCGTTGATGATCTTGGGCACCTTGATGCCGCAGCTCTCTCCCGCACGTTTGGTTGCAGTCCTCTGTGCATCTTCGAAGTAAGCGGGCACGGTGATGACCGCTTCATCGATCTTCTCTCCTGCCGCTTTCTCAGCATCCTCTATGAGGTGCTTAAGGAGCATTGCCGAGAGATCCTCGGCTGTGTAGTCCTTTCCGTTGAAACTGACGACTATGGAACCGTCGCCCATGTTGCGCTTGAATGCCGCTGCATTCACACCGGTTCCGTTGGACTGCATGTCCTTAGCATCCTCTCCGACGAGGATGTCCCCGTCGTCCAAGAAACAGATGACCGAGGGTGTGATTTCCTTTCCGAAAGCGTTGTTAAGCATGACGGGCTTGTTGCTCGCCGTGTCATATCTTGCTACTGCAGAGTATGTTGTTCCGAGGTCTATACCTACCTTCATATCCCATCGAAAAACCGATGGTTTTCACATTATATAATATAAAGGATGCGGTTTTACGAATTCCGTAGCTTATAAAAGGTGACTGCTTAATTTGTTAATGTGCGACCCCTAGCCTAACGATTTTCGTAGCCCGTTTTTCCGGATGTTTCAGAGCCTCGCTGACCTGATGCGGAGGAGCATGAGGACGAGTACGACAACGACCGCGATAGCCACTGCTCCGGACGCGACAAGGATGAGTTCCGAGTTCGCTAGGAAGAATTCGCGGTTCAACACCATGAGTCCCGACAGGATCATGAGGATCGCTGCGAGGATGACTGCGGCATAGACCAAAGGACCTTTCATCATGATATGCGGATGGCAACGCCACTAAAAAGCAATTGGCTTATTGATGGACCATATTGTCCCCTCATGGAAGACCCCGCAGAGTATTGTATACAGGCAGTCAACTGCTACGAGACGAATCCTGAGCGGGCCGTGGCGCTTTTCCAACGTGCGGCCGATCTCGGATCCCCCGAGGGATACTTCGGCCTAGCGGAGATGAAGATCAACGGCCTCGGAACCGAGAAGGATGTAGAGGGGGCGGTGGAGCTATACACCAAGTCAGCGGAGGCCGGGAACTCCCCTGCGATGTTCAGGCTTGGAAGCATATACACTGGAACATATGGGTATCCCGAGAACAAGAGGATCTGCAGGGAGTGGTTCGAGAAGGCTGCAGAGGCAGGCATGGAACTGGCCTACCCGGAGATAGCCGGGATATATCTGTACGGCTACGGGGTGGATGCCGATGCGAAGAAGGCGCTCGAATACTATCGCAAATCGGCCGATTCCGGTAATGTCCAGTCCATGTTCATGATAGGTTACATGTATTCCGAGGGTGTTGGAGTCCCCAAGGACGAGAAGGAATCGCATTCATGGTTCCGCAGGTCCGCTGACGGAGGTCTGGCCGAAGGTCAGTTCAGGATGGCCAGGCTCATCGAGGAGGGAAAAATCGAAGGCGGCTATCCTGCTGCTCTGGAATGGTATACGAAGGCCGTAGAGCAGGGGTTCGACCCGGCCAAGTTCAATCTGGCGACCATGTACTACGAGGGGAAGGGCGTGGAACAAGATTTCGCCAAGGCATTCCAGCTCTATGACGAGGTGGCATCCGGCGAAGATGCTGATGCCTTGTTCATGACTGCGAGAATGCTCTTCGAAGGCATAGGTGTAAAGCAGGATGTAGAGAAGGCGATGGAAAGGTTCGGGCGTTCTGCAAGAGCCGGCAATCAGCTCGCACAGGAATTCCTGAATGATCTGCGCAGGAAGCAGAACACCCAATTCGTGAAGATAGACGGACTGTGATCAGTCATCCATGGGGACGAATTCGGACTTCGGCTCTCCGCAGACGGGGCACTCCCAGTCGTCGGGGAGATCGGCGAATTTGACTCCCATTTTCTCCTCATCATAGATGTATCCGCATGTGGGGCATCTGTATTTCATACTGAGACGGGATAGCTTCCCAGTATAAAACCCGCTATGGACAACGCGAACGAGATCAACGAGACAGCCTATTTCGATGAACTTTCAGCACCCTGAGTAGCAGTCTATCGCGTTCCTTTTCCCATATAATATAGAAATAATGAATATTGGGGGCCGAAGCCCCTTGGATGGTAGGAGGTGCCCCTCCCTTTTGGTTTTAGTTCTTCTTGCAACAGTCTTCGGACGTGTCGTCCTCGATTGTCACAATGGTCGACTTGCAGTTCCCGGCACTGGAGCATCCTGAGCAGTTACAGCCGCAGCTGTTCTTGCCTTTCTTCTTGGAGTACCATAGCGAAGCTATGGCGCCAAGGACCATCAGCGCTATGACTGCAATCACGATCAGGTCAGCACCGTTCATTCCGATGTCTCTCCTTTGCCTCTGCCGAAGATCCTCATCGGATCCTTGGCGATAAGGAAGTACATGAGGACGACGAATCCGATCGCTGCGAAGGCGATAGAATACGCCTCCATTGCTCCGCCTGTTGCAAGGCTGTACACGACGTAGACTATGCAGGCTACACAGTACGCTAGCAGACACTGGTAAAGGAATGCGAAGCCTGTCGACTTCCAGTCGCCCAGCTCTCTGTGTATGGCACCGACCGCAGCAAAGCAGGGGGCGCAATACATGTTGAAAGTGAAGAACGACAGTATGGCGGCAGGTGTAAGCAATCCGGCTAACGCATCGGATATGTCCGGGACGGCATCGGTGGTGATCAACTGCTCCAGAGTTCCGATGAGGTCCTCCTTTGCGATGAGGCCTGTAAGCGACGCGGCCGGAAGCTCCCAGTTGTCTCCCCATCCGAGCGGCAGGAAGAGGTAATTGAACACTCCTCCGATTCCAGCCAGTATGGAACTATCCATCTGATCCTCGCTGAGGAGATTGAGCGACCAGTCGAACGATTTGAGGAACCATACGAGAATCATGGCAAGCAGAATGATCGTTCCCGCCTTCTTGACGAATGCCCAGCTTCTGTCGAACACAGTCTTGGCCCATGAGGCTAGGGCGGGTGCGTGGTAAGGAGGCAGCTCCATGATGAACGGCGAGGGTTTGCCTGCCATTCCTTTGAACTTCTTGATGATGATTCCGGATACTATCACAAGCACGATACCCATGAAGTATGCGTAAACGGCCACCCAAACGCTACCGGCCAATGCTCCGGCGATGGCGGAGATAACAGGCAGTTTAGCACCGCAGGGCATGAATGTGCATGTCATGGCGGTGATACGGCGGTCCGATTCGGATTCAATCGTTCTGGTAGCCATCACTCCGGGAACTCCGCATCCGGTACTGACTATGAGCGGGATGAACGATTTTCCGGAGAGGTTGAAGTATCTGAAGACACGGTCCATGACGAAAGCCACACGAGCCATGTATCCGATCTCCTCAAGTGCAACCAGACATATGAACAGGATGATCATCTGAGGAAGGAATCCGATAACGGCACCGACTCCTGAAAGGATACCGTCGCAGAGAAGTCCGGTGAGGGTTTCGTTGACTCCAGATTCCTCGCACCACTGCTGCACGGCGGGAATGACCTCCTCGCCGATGAAATCGTTGAGCCACCCTGTGGCCCAAGCACCGGGAGATGTACCGAGGTCACCGTCATACATGGCGATGAAGTAGACGAATGTGATGATTCCGGCGAAGATGGGCAGTCCGAGAATCCTGTTGGTGACGATCCTGTCGATACGGTCAGACAACGTCCCTCTCTCGTCCCTAGGTGCCTTCACACAGGTCTTGCTTACGATCTCTGTGATGAAGGAGTATCTGCTGTCAGCGATAATCGAGTCCGCCTCGTCGTCATATTCCTTCTCCAACGCTTCGATCACGCTCAACAGGGATTCTCTGACGCCCGGTGCGCGCTCCATGACAGCCGAGTCACCCTCGAGAAGCTTGAATGCGTAGAACCTCATGTTCTGGTCAGGGAATTTCCCTCTGAGCATCTCGGATGCGGTGTTGACCGCGTTCTCAATGGATTCGTCGTATCTTACTGCTGTAACCCTCTTGTTCTCGGCAGCTTCCACGACCTTGCCGATGAGCTGGTCGATGTTTTCCTTCTGTTTGGCGGAGATGGGGACTACCGGGATTCCGAGCATCTCGGAGATCTTGTCCGTATCTATCTTGTCGCCGAGCTTCTCGATCTCATCCATCATGTTCAAGGCGACGACCATCGGGCGCCCCATGTCTATGAGCTGGAGGGTGAGGAACAGATTCCTTTCCAGATTGGTCGCGTCGACGATATTGATTATGGCATCAGGTTCCTCGTCAACGATGAAATTCCTGGAGATTATCTCCTCCGGAGAATATGGCGACAGCGAATATATGCCGGGCAGATCCACCAATTCGGAGTCGGTACCTTTGATCTTACCGACCTTTTTATCGATGGTCACACCGGGCCAGTTACCAACACGCTGGGATGAACCGGTCAGAGCGTTGAACAGTGTTGTTTTTCCGCAGTTAGGGTTCCCTGCTAATGCTATTGTAAAACTCATTTTACTCACTCCCGTGACTGTCCGTCAGGCGGACGACCAGGGATGAACGGGGTCACTCGACCTCGATCATCTCCGCATATTCCTTTCTGAGGCTCAGCTCGTAACCGCGCACGGTGATCTCAACCGGATCGCCGAGCGGAGCTACTTTGCGCACATAGATCTCGACACCTTTCGTGATGCCCATATCCATGATGTGTCTCTTCAAGGCTCCCTCCCCGCTGACTTTCTTGACCTTGACGGTCGAGCCAACGGAGGATTCCTTCAAATTAGTCATGCTATCAACTCATTGGGTTACATGGATCTTGGATGCCATCACGTTATCAACAGCCACTCTGGAACCCTTCACTTCAACGATGATTCCTGTGCTGTTGTTGATGAGCACCTTGATCTTTGTACCCTGTACAAAACCGAGTCCTGAGAGGAATTTCCTGACCTCTTCGTTGCCGGATATCCTCGTTACCGCTCCGAATTCCCCGTTCTTGAGGAACGAGCACGGAATGGTATGTTCGCCAGCCTTGTTCTGGGGGGCGACGTCAGGTTTATAGATTGATTCCGCAAGACTCATAATTAGGATAACCTAAATTATCTATATAAATTTGGCGCGACTAATATTTTATTTGGAGTCTTAAAAATCTGATATCCAGATAGTTGGATGATAATGGCAACAAGAAGGATTTAGACCGGTGATCGCCCCTGATCCCGGTCTGAGGTTACTTCTTGCCAAGAGCTCGGTCGGCGCGGTAATGGTTACATCCTTCAGAGGTCCGCGAGGGCCCAACCGTTCTTTACGGCAGATAAGGCGTTTGAGGTAGACCTCCGGCCCCCCGACCGGAGATCAGCGTGAGATATGCTTAGAGTCTCTTCGACCCTTTGATGTAGCATGAGTTGCTCATGATTTTAGGAATGACTAAAATGTATTTAATGATTTAGGTTAGCCTAATTTGGACAAAATCCGCATTGGTTAGTCGGTTTTCTTCCGGAAACAGAGGGTCACGAGGATGCTCTTACCGCCCGTGACCAATTGTATTATTATTTCCTAAAGACTGGTACCACTCATGTTAACAGATATCGAGATCGCATACGAGGCGAATCCGAAGCCGATCAAAGAGATCGCCGCCAAAATTGGACTCACCGAGGACGACATCAGCCCCTATGGCAAGTACATCGCCAAGGTGCCCATCGACAACCTCGAGAAGCTCAAGGACAGGAAGGACGGCAAGCTGATCATGGTTACAGCTATCACCCCTACGCCCGCAGGCGAGGGGAAGACGGTGACGTCCATAGGCCTGATGCAGGGGCTGGGGGCGCTCGGAAAGAACGTCGTCGGAGCGCTAAGGGAGCCTTCGCTAGGACCCACCTTCGGAATCAAGGGCGGAGCAACCGGCGGAGGATATGCTCAGGTGTACCCCATGTGGGACATAGACCTCCACTTCACAGGGGACATCCATGCGGTCGCCGCGGCCCATAACCTCCTGTCCGCCATAGTGGACAATGAGTTGGTAAGGGACAACCCTCACCAGATCGATCCCGCACGTGTGGTGTGGAGGAAGACCGTCGATATGAACGTCCGCGAGCTGAGGAACATCGTCACAGGTCTCGGAAAGGACAAGATCAAAGGCGGTGTGCCCCATGAGTCCGGTTTCATCATCACATCCGCCTCGGAGATCGCAGCAATCCTGTGTCTGGCCAAGGACCGTGCGGATCTCAGGGCGAGGCTCGAGAGGATCGTCGTCGCATACACATACGACAACAAGCCCGTGACCGTCAAGGATCTCGGATGCGTCGGCGCCATGATGGTCATCCTCAAGGATGCCATCAACCCCAACCTCGTACAGACTCTGGAGGGACAGCCCGTATTCATCCACGGATTCCCATTCGCCAACATCGCCCACGGTAACAACTCCATAATCGCCACGAGATCGGCTCTGAAGCTGGCCGATTACGTAGTCACGGAGTCCGGTTTCGCTTCCGATCTGGGAGGGGAGAAGTTCATGGACATCGTGTGCAGGGAGTCCGGACTCAGGCCCTCATGCGTCGTCATCGTCGCAACTGTAAAGGCACTGATGACCCACGGAGGAGGAGTCCTCGAGGACGAGTCCACGCTCACATTGGAGGCTCTCGAGAAGGGAATGTGCAATCTCGACAAGCACATCCAGAACATGTCCTCCTACGGTGTGCCCGTCGTTGTGGGAATCAACCACTTCGCACAGGACACACAGGAGCAGATGAACTTCATCCGCGACCACTGCAAGTCACTGGGCGTCGCCGTCGCGTTCAACGATGGATTCATGAAGGGAGGAGAGGGAGCCAAGGAGTTGGCCCAGACCGTGGTCGAGACCATCGAGACCAAGAAGACCGACTTCAAGTTCCTCTACGACCTCGACAAGCCCATCAAGGAGAAGATCGAGACCATCGCCAAGAGCATCTACGGTGCGGACGGGGTCACATACGACCCGCTCGTGGACAAGAGGATCGAGGGCTATGAGAAGGACGGATTCGGAAAGCTCCCGATCTGTATCGCTAAGACTCAGGCCTCTTTGTCAGATGTATCCACACTCAAGGGAGTTCCCAAGGGATGGAAGCTCCACGTCAGGGAGATAAACATCTCAGCAGGTGCCGGATTCATCGTCCCCGAGTGCGGAACTCTTACTCTGATGCCCGGTCTCCCCAAGGTCCCCGCAGCTATGAGGATGGACCTCAAGGATGACGGAAAGATCGTAGGACTCAAGTGAACAAACCATTCAGAGGGCTTCAGCCCTCTTCATTCTTCACAGACTGGCCGTCATAAATCATGTCATGACGGATACCGAAGGCTTTCGCCGGGCGTCATTCAATAACCTGCCAGACAGGCTCACATCCTGCTGACCGATTTGGACCCACTGGCCATGTCGTACCAGCGTTCGGCCTCATCCATATCTTTGGATACTCCGTCACCGGCGCTGTACATGTTCCCCAGCAGTACCTGCGCACCCTGGTGCCCGTTGAGAGCAGCGGTCATCAGCCACCTTATGGCCATCGGAACGTCCCTGACCACACCGGCACCGTTCTTGTAGTACTGTCCGAGGATGAACTGTGCCTCGATATGACCGTGCTCGGCGGCCAGCTTCATCCACTTGGCCGAGGTGTCCAGGTCCCTTGGGATGCCCTCATCTTTGAAATGGATCAGCCCGAGCTCGTATTCGGCACGGACGTCGCCTCTGCCAGCGGCCTTGAGGAAGTACTCCTTGGCCTTGACCGGATCCTTCTCCACATGCAATCCGTTGAGATAGATCATGCCCAGATAATACGCACAGCCCGGGTGGCCTCCGTCCAATCCCCTCTCGAACCATATCCTGGCCGAATCGTAGTTCTTATTGACCCCCTGTCCGCGGGCGTACATCAGACCGAGATAATACTGGGCCTCGGTGCTGCTGTTCTTCGCCTCGCGCATCAGGATGTTGTAGGCGTTCAAGTACTCTGACTCGGTGCTGTTGCGTATGATGAATTTGGCCTTCTCAAGAGGATCCATCATATCCGAATCGGAGTACATGTTTACCAAATATCACGCCCAAGTTAAAATGGGTTGTTATAGCTATCGTTTCTGCTGCGCGAAGAAACCGTGATATATCGCGCCTGAATAAAGAGAGACGGTCAATGAACATGGTTCCGGAACCTTTAGATTCGATATGCGGTCGCATGGACCGCAATTCTCAGGGATACGACCTGGAAAAAGCGGCGTCGGAGTTGTCTCAGATGAGCTCAGAGCCCAAGGCCAAGTATCTCTATGCTCTTTTCCAGTACCTCGGAGAGGGAGGAGTCCCGCAGGACAAGGCCTCAGCCAGGAAGGCATTCGAGGAGGCTTCGGAGGGATGCACTGAGGCGGCGATAGTCTCCGCGGAGTTCTCCAAGAATCAGGAGGACGTCATGGACGATCTCCTGGCGAAAAGGTTCCTCGGGGAGCAGAAGGACCTTGAAGCATCCAGGGAACTCTTCCTAATGTATGACAAAGGTAACGACAAGGTCAGGAAGAACCATGCGGAGGCCGTGAGATTCTATACGGCATGCGCCGAGCACGGCGACACCGAGGCCCAGGCCAAGATCGGATTCATGTACCTGATGGGCAAAGGAGTACCCAAGGACAAGGACCTCGCCCTCAAATGGCTAGGAAAGGCCGCCGACAGCGGGGACGGCACTGCAATGTACCGTATCGGACAGATGTATGAGCAAGGCCAATGCAACACCGACCCGGACGAGGGGATGGCCAGGAAATGGTACGAGAAGGCGGCTGATGCCGGCAACAAGGATGCCCAGTTCGCCCTCGGATGCATATACATGGTCCCCAAGAAGCTCTATACCAACGTCAAGAAAGCCGCTCAGCTGCTGGAGGCGGCCGCGGAGCAGGGGCATTCGGAAGCCCAATACCAGATTGGGATGTGCTATGCATACGGCCAAGGGGTCGACAGGGACCCGTCTCAGGCAGTCAAGTGGCTGGAGAAGTCCTGTGAGAGCGGATATCAGCAGGGAATGGTGGATTTCGCGAACATGTGCTTCGAGGGACAGCTAATCCCCAAGGACTACGAGAAGGCTGCCCGCTGGTTCACAGAGGCCGCCAACAGGTGCAACGGATACGCACAGTATGCATTGGCATGCATGTACGGCAACGGCTACTACTACGAGCAGAGCGACGAGCTCGCATTGAAATGGTTCAGGGAGGCGGCGGAGATGGGTGAGGTCAACTCGCAGTACTGTCTTGGATGCTTCTATTACGAAGGAAGGGGAACGGAAAGGAACCTGGAGGAAGCGGCACTGTGGTACAATGAGGCCGCCGAGCAGGGGCACCCCGCAGCCAAGGCGTTCATGGGAATGTTCAAGGTTACAGGTTCGGGAGTCAAGCAGGATGTCGAGGAGGGACTCAATCTGCTCCAGGAATCGGCTGACCAGGGCTATTACGAGGCGCAGTTCTACTTGGGAAAACTCTACTACGAGGGCAAGTACGTGCCAAAGAACGAAGCGCGTGCTAAGAAGTTCCTAAATATGGCCGCCAAGCAGGGAGATCCGGATGCGGCGGCGCTTCTGAACCAGATAAAGTCCAAGAGAAGGTGAGACGGTGGGTTTCCAAGATGTCCTCAAGGCAGCGCAGGACGGCGATCCCGACGCGCAGGTGGCCATGGGATATCTTTTCTTCAAGGGCGACGGGGTCGTCCAGGACCGCAGGGAAGCCGCCAGATGGTTCGGTCTGGCCGCTGACCAAGGGAACGCAGAGGCCATATGCAATCTGGGCCATATGCGTGCCCACGGATTGGGTATGAGGCTGGATCTGGACAAGGCTATGGAACTCTATCAGAAGGCCGCTGAGCTGGGTGATGCCAGGGCGATGTTCAATCTCGGTTTCATGTATTCGGACGTGGAAGGGATCGAGCAGGACTGGGAGAAGGCATACCACTGGTATAGCAAAGCCGCCGAGAACGGTAATGTCATCGCCCTCTACAGGATAGCCGTCATGAAGGAGGAGGGCAGAGGCATCGATGCCGATGTCCAGGAGGCGATTGGATTCTACGAGAGATGCCTTGAGGCCGAGTACCCCAAGTCAGGATACCGTCTTGGACTCATCTATTTGGAAGGCAAAGGGGTCAAGGCTGATCCGGCCAAAGCATCCAGGTATTTGCTGAGAGCCGCTGAACTGGGTTCCGAGGACGCCATGTGCGAGATAGGTAAAATGCACATTTCGGGACATGGGATGACACATAGTTTATCTAACGCAAAGAAGTGGCTCGTGAAGGCAGCGAACCGCGGATCCCTGGAAGCCTCGGAGCTGTTGGAAAAGATGAACAGCGGTGAGATAAGTTGAGGATGAACGAGTATCAGAAGGAGATGATCTTCAGGGAGCTTTCGACCTTGAAGGAGCACAGCTCCTTCTACGCAAGGAAGTACAAGGATATCGACATCGGCAAGATCAGGACCCAAGAGGATTTCGAGACCCTCCCGTTCACCGATAAGGGCGACCTCCGCGAGGCATACCCGCTGGGCCTGGCGGCGGTACCCGAGAAAGATATCGTCAGGATACATTCATCATCCGGTACGACCGGCACCCCTGTGGTCATCCCTTACACCAAGAAGGATGTCGAGGACTGGGCAACCATATTCGAGCGCTGTTATGTTATGGCGGGAGTAACAGACAAGGACCGCATCCACATAACTCCCGGGTACGGCCTTTGGACCGCCGGCATAGGATTCCAGGCCGGATGCGAGAGATTGGGTGCGATGGCGATCCCTATGGGGCCAGGCAACACCGAGAAGCAGCTCCGCATGATGGAGGACCTCGGTTCCACCGTACTCTGCGCCACATCCTCATATGCGCTTCTCCTCGCCGAGGAGATAAAGAAGCGCGGGATCAGAGACAGGCTACGTCTCAAGAAAGGTATCATCGGTTCCGAGCGCTGGGGGGAGAAGATGCGCAACAGCATCGCCAACGAGCTCGGGGTCGATTTCTACGATATATACGGACTCACCGAGATATACGGCCCCGGAATCGGGATCAGCTGCGATTACCGCAACGGGATCCACATGTGGGACGACTACATCTATTTCGAGATCATCGATCCGAAGACAGGCAAGACCCTTCCGGACGGAGAGTTCGGGGAGCTGGTGATCACGACCCTCAGGAAGGAAGGCGCACCGCTCATCAGATACAGGACGCACGATCTGACCAGGATCATCCCCGGCGAATGCCCCTGCGGATCCAGGTTCCCGTGTATCGACATAATCGTCGGAAGGACAGACGATATGATCAAGGTCAAGGGGGTCAATATGTTCCCGGCACAGTTCGAAGAGGTACTGGCGACCATGCAGGACTCCACCAGCGAATACCAGATCATGATTGACCATCTTGAAGGCAAGGATATAATCACGGTATACTTCGAGACACCCGCGACCGGGGATGTCAGGTCCGCCGCCGAGCAAGAACTCATGGACAAGGTCAAATCCAAGATAGGCGTGACCGTAGTGCCCAAGGCGGTCGATATCGGATACCTTCCGAGAAGCGAGAAGAAGACCAACCGTATCTTCGACAACCGTTACTGATCCCATGACAAGAGAATTGGATGTTCTGGTCGAAGCCATAAGGAAGGCCTCCAAGATCGTCATTGAAGGCGACCGTTCGGCCAGGGACAAGTCCACATCGATAGGCACATACGACGTCGTCACCGGCTCGGACATCCTATCCGAGCAATCCATCATAAGCGATATCAGTGCGGCGTTTCCGGATGATACCATAATCTCGGAGGAGACCAACCCCGACCAGGCAATGGGCGAGCGCTGCTGGACCATCGATCCCATAGACGGTACTATGAACTACACCAGAGGCATCCCTTTCTTCGGGATACAGGGCTGTTTCATGGAGAACGGGGAGGCGAAGGCTTCCGCGATATACCTGCCTGTGTTCGACGAGATGTATACGGCATCCGACGAGGGCGCATTCCTCAACGGAAAACCAATACACACATGCGAACCGAGGCCGTTAAAGCAGTGCCTGGTGTCCACGGGGGATTTCAGCAGGAGGTCCCAAGAGTTCAGGGATGCCCAGGCCGCCATCTTCCATGATTGTTACGGCGATATCGCCAGATTCAAGGTCTTCGGGGCTTCATGCGTGGACTATACATATCTGGCATCAGGAAGGTTGGATGTCCATATGAGATTCCTAAACAAGATATGGGACTTCAAGCCGGGTATGCACATAGCGGAGAAGGCCGGCGCGGTCTACGATAAAGACCTGGTTGACAAGCACGGCATATTGGTCATGTGCTCATCCCAAGAAGTGCTGGATGAGGCGGTTCAGAAGATGGTGCCCAAATTCATCTCGATTTTCCGCCAAGCATGACGAGGTAGGCGAGGAGCGCTTCCAGCTGGATCCTCTCATTGCTTCCCTCCACGATACGGAACTCGATCTCACCGGTCTTGTCCATGAACCTGACCTTCTCGGCATCCGTGATGTCGAGGTCGAAGAATGTGGAATGTATCTGCTTGATGATGTCCTGGCCCGAGAGCCCGAATGTGATCATGGTATCATCCAGCATATCGCGGGCCTTGATGAAGTTCCCGCTGAGCGCGGTCTCGATCATCTCCCTGACGGCTTTGGGGTTGGCCATTCCAGCGGTCTGATAGATGACATCCTTGTCGATCTTCTTACCGAGGGATGCCGCGACCTGCAGAGAGTTGACGGCACGTCTCATGTCGCCTCTGGCCACATGAACGAGCTCATCCATCGCCTCTTTATCGATGTCCACGCCCTCCTTAGCGACTATCATGCCCAGGAACTCCCTGAGGTCCTCAGAGGACAGCGGTTTGAACCTGAACACGGCGCATCTGGATTGGATCGGGTCGATGATCTTTGAAGAATAGTTGCACGAGAGGATGAAACGGCAGATCCCGGAGAATTTCTCCATCGTCCTTCTAAGGGCGGCCTGGGCATCCGATGTCAGGGCATCGGCCTCGTCCATGAAGATGATCTTGAACTCGGCTCCTCCGAGGGGAGCTGTCCTTGCGAACTCCTTGATCTTACCGCGCACGACGTCGATTCCCCTTTCGTCCGAAGCATTGAGCTCTATGAAGTTGCCTTTCCATTCATCCCCGAACATGGATTTGGCCAGAGCTAGCGAGCAGGTGGTCTTGCCGGTACCGGCAGGCCCTGTGAAGAGCAGGTGGGGCATGTTCCTCGATGAGACATACGCCTTCAGTCTCTCGGTCACATGCTTCTGACCGACCACATCGTCCAGATTCTTTGGCCTGTACTTCTCCGTCCAAATCTCGTTCATTGGAATCGGTCAGCGATTGGCGTCGTAATAAAAGATAGTATGCATCGCCCGTGCATGTATGCGTGATAGGCTTTTATTGGCAGAAAGCATGGCCGATTCAGCCAGAAACGTGGAAACGATCAAGCAACAGACCACGAGGTGTGAAGATGTTCGAGAAGTCCTCCTCCATCATAAGGGATTCAAATGTCCTGGATTTCAATTATGTGCCCAGGAACCTGGTGAACAGAGAGGAGCAGATGCACCAGCTGGAGACCATTTTCCGTCCGCTCATCAGTGACAACCGCCCTTGCAACGCCTTCCTTATGGGTTCGGTGGGTACAGGCAAGACCGTGACGGCGAAGAAGTTCTGCCAGGACATGAAGGGCTACTGTGCGGAGAAGAACATCCCCATCGACACCATATACATCAATTGCAGGAACAACAATTCCGAGAACGCGGTCCTGCTGAACCTCATCCGCTACTTCGACAAAGGACATCCGGAAAGGGGTTTCTCCAACGAGGATCTGGCCAAGATACTGAAGATTCACCTGACGAAGAACAAGAAGCCGCTGGTTGTAACGCTGGACGAGGCCGATGTCCTTCTCAAGAAGAACAGCGTCGACATAATCTACCAGATGACCAGGTTCTACGACGACGTCAACAGGCCTGCCCCGATATCGCTGATATTGATCTCGCAGGAGTCGGTCTATTCCCTTATGGACGAGGCATCGGCGTCCTCGTTCCGCCGCTCGACGATGGTCAAGTTCAACAAGTACAGCCGTGAGGAGCTCCGCATGATAGTCACGCAGAGGGCTGAGGAGGCTCTGTTCCCGGGCAAGATATCGGACGATGCTCTGGACCAGATCGCCGACAGTGCAGAGGAATCCGGGGATGCCAGGATGGCGATCGAGCTGTTGGATAAAGCGGCGAACATGGCAGAGGACGAGACCTTGGGGGAGGTCACCACCGAGAACGTCCGTGCGGCCAAGGCACTGATATACAGCGTCGTCTCCGAATCGAAGGTGCAGTCCCTGGACCTCAATAAGAAGCTGGCGCTGCTGGCGATCGCCCGTGCGATGAAGCAGAATTCCCTGGTGCCGATCTCCACGGTAGAGAGCACATACGCGGTGGTGTGCGAGGAATACGACGTGCCCGCACGCAAGCATACGCAGTTCTGGAGCTATGTGCAGGACCTCGAGAAGATCGGTCTCGTGAAGACCCGCATATCGTCCACAGGAAGGGCGGGCAGGGCCACAAGCATATCTCTGCCGGACATCCCGTCGAAGGTACTGGCCATGAAGGTGGCGGAGATGCTGGACAATGAGCTCTCGGACAGGAGCGACCCCTATGAAGTGTGATCAATGCTCGGCAGATGCCGTCACGTTCATCAGGTACAACGGGATGCATCTCTGCGCCCAGGATTTCTCCAGATTCGTTGAGAAGAGGGTCAAGAGGGAGATAAGGAAGCAGATCAAGGTCTATCCTGGTGACCAGATAGCGGTTGCCGTTTCGGGCGGGAAGGACAGCATGGTCGCCCTCAAGCTCATCAGCGACGTGTTCGGCCCCCGTAACAAGGTCGGGGTTCACGCTATAACTATCGATGAAGGCATCGAGGGGTATCGTCCGCCCAGCGTCGATATCGTGAGGAGGTTCTGTGAGGAGAAGGGCATCCAATTCCATCTCCGCTCGTTCACAGAGCTGGGCGTGACGATGGATTCCATAGCCCCGTTATCCAGGGACAGCAGTCCGTGCACCTACTGCGGGGTCTTCAGGAGGAGGCTGATGAACGACGAGGCGAGGAAGATCGGGGCCAGATACCTGGCCACAGGTCACAATCTGGACGATATGGCCCAATCCATCATGATGAACTTCGTCAGAGGGGATGTAGAGAGACTCGCCAGGATGGGGCCCCATGAGAGGGTGCAGCCCGGATTGATCCCCAGGTTCCTCCCGTTAAGGCTGATCCCGGAGAAGGAGAGTCTTCTTTACGCGATCGTCAACGGTCTGGAGTACTGGGACGGGGAATGTCCTTACTGGCAGGAGGCCCTGAGGAACCAATACAGGAGCATCGTGGACGAGCTTGAGGACAGATCGCCCGGCTCGAGGCACAGCATAGTCTCATCCTACGATACGCTCCGCCCGATGCTTTACAAAGAGTATACGACATCCAACCTGCATCTCTGCAAATGCGGAGAACCGACCGTCGGCAGGAGATGCAAATCCTGCGATCTTCTGGCAGATGCCAAGAAGAAGCTAGGGGTGCAGCGATCAGATCTTCTTCCACTTGGCGCCGTCCTTTGAATCCTCGAGGACGATTCCGGTATCTTTCAGCCTGTCGCGGATCATATCTGCCAGATCGTACATCTTGTTCTTTCTGAGCTCGGCACGCAGGTCGATGAGGATCGACATGACGCCGTCCATGGTACCGTCGTCGGCACCGTCGTCCTTGGGGATGATGTTGAGTATCCCATTGAACTCGTCCAGAAGTTCTATGTGCTTCTGAGCGGACTTCTTGCACAGGGTCTTCTCGTTCATGGCCTTGTTGGTGGCCCTAACCATCTGGAAGATGACCTCGATAGCCTGACGGGTGTTGAAGTCGTCATCCATGGCATCCCTGAACGCCTGCCTGTACGATTCGATGACGTCGCAGCAGTCCTGCGAATCCGCATCCCCTTCGGGGGCGGTCTTGACGTAGGATCTGAGGTCCTTGTAGTTGTTGACGATCCTTCCGTTGGCGGCCTTGGCCTCCTCCAGCATATCCTCTCCATAGAGGAGCGGGCTCATGTAGTGTGTATTCAGGAAATAGAATCTGATGGTCTGCGGATCGTACTTGGCGGCGACGTCCTTGACGGTGAAGAAGTTGCCGAGGGATTTGGACATCTTCTCCTCCTTGGTCATGCCGTGGCCTTTGACCTGGAGCATACCGTTGTGCATCCAGTAGTTGGCGAGGGGCTTACCTGTGACAGCTTCTGTCTGGAGGATCTCGTTCTCGTGGTGGGGGAAGATCAGATCGTTCCCGCCCCCGTGTATGTCGATCTGTTCTCCGAGGTATCTGTCGATCATGGCAGAGCATTCGATATGCCATCCCGGCCTGCCTTTTCCCCAAGGGGAATCCCAGGAGCACTCTCCCGGTTTGGCGGCCTTCCAGATGGCGAAGTCCATGGGATTCTTCTTCTCGTCGTCCATCTGGACGCGTCCGGAGGACGACATGTCCTCCAGCTTGGATTTGACCAGTCTGCCGTAGTCCTTCACCTTATCGATGGAGAAGTATACGCTTCCGTCTCTGGTGACGTACCCGAATCCATTGTCTATGATCTTCTGGACCATCTTTATGATGTCACCGATGCACTCGCTGGCCTTGGGGTAGATATCTGCCTTGTTGATTCCCAGCTTCGCAGCGTCCTCGAAGTACTTATCGATGTATCTGGCCGATAGCTCGAGGGGTTCTATGCCTTCTGCGGCGGCCCTGTTGATGATCTTGTCGTCAACGTCTGTGAAGTTGGTGACGTGGGTGACCTGGTAGCCCAGATACCTGAGGTAGCGCACGACCGTGTCGAACACGATCATGCATCTGGCGTGCCCCATGTGGATGTCGTCGTAGACTGTGACTCCGCAGACGTACATCTTCACCTTTCCGGGCTCGATCGTCCTGAACTCCTCTTTGGAGTTGGTCAGTGTGTTATGGATCATCAAAGACATCTGATCGTTTGAGTATTCGGCAACACATAAAAAAGGGATTCGCACGCGCATATCGTTGCCAGGACATCCGGCCTCCAGATCTGACCAACAATTATTAGGATGCACGGCATCCCCTCAGTATGGACATCAAGGAGATGTACAAGAAGTGGACATCCTACAGCCTGGCACTACGCATAGTCTGCGGTCTGGCCATAGGATTGGTTTTGGGCCTGCTCATACCGGGGCTCCCCTACATACGTCTCCTGGGGACCGCATTCATCGCGGCCCTTACGGCAGTCGCCCCGGTCCTGATCTTCCTGATAATCGTCACCTCCCTGATATCCAGGAGCGAAAGGATCGGAGGGAGGATGAAGTACGTCATCATCCTGTACTTCCTGAGCTGCATCGTGGCGACCGTCGTCGCCACCGTCCTCTATTACATCGACCCTGTGACCGTCACCCTTCCGGCAGTAGAAGACGGAGGTTCCGTGACGTCGTTCGAGGAGTTCCTGGAGCAGATCATCCTGAGCATCCTGGTGAATCCGTTCAGCGCACTGGCCGAAGCCAACTATCTGGGCATACTGTTCTGGGCGATCCTCATAGGTGTATTCATGAGGCCCTTCGCATCCATCACCACCGTGGAGATATGCAAGGACGGCACGGACCTCCTGCTGAAGCTGATATCCATCTTCATCCAATTCGCACCGATAGGTATGATCGGCCTGGTGTACAACTCGGTGACCGAATACGGCATCCAGGTGTTCGGGGAATACGGCGCGCTGATCGCAGTGATTGTTGCCGCGATGGCCCTGGTGATGTTCGTCTTCAACCCGCTGATCGTTTACATATTCGGCAGGAAGAATCCCTATCCGCTCCTGTTCAGGTGCATAAAGGACAGCGCGGTGACCGCTTTCTTCACCAGGAGCTCGGCGGCCAACATCCCCGTGAACCTGGACCTGTGCAGCAAGCTGGGGCTGGACAAGCAGTTCTACACAACATCCATCCCTCTGGGTTCGGCCATCAACATGTGCGGATCCGCAGCTACCATCACCATATTGGCCCTGGCAGCGGCCAACAGCGTGGGGATCGATATCTTCATCGGCGAGGCGATAGTCCTCTGCTTCATCTGCGTGCTGTGCGCATGCGGTACTTCCGGTGTGGCCGGGGGTTCCATCCTGTTAATCCCAATGGCATGCTCTATCCTAGGTGTGCCGGCCGATGCAGCCGTTGCGATGATGAGCATCGGTTTCGTGATCGGAGTGGTGACCGATTCATGCGGGACAGCGCTCAACTCATCGTCGGATGTGCTTTTCACGGCCACCGTGGACGGAATGGGTATCGATGACGAATCCCAGGCATAAGGATGGGACAGCTTTGACCAGAATGGTGAAAATCAAGCTTTCCTGAGCTCTTCGATCTGCTTCTTCAGATCCTCGATCTCCTTCTTGAGGGAGAGGATCATGTCATCCTCCGGATCCGGAAGATTGTCGTGCATGAGCTCCTCGTGGACCTTCAGGCCTCCGCATCTGACGATCTTGCCAGGAACGCCGACGACCGTACAGTCATCGGGCACATCCTTCAGGACCACGGATCCGGCACCTATACGGACGTTGTTGCCGATCTTGATGTTCCCCAGCACGGATGCGTTGCATCCGACCACGACGTGGTTGCCTATGGTCGGATGCCTCTTCCCCTTGTTGGTGGACACTCCTCCGAGAGTGACGCCCTGATAGAGGGATACGTTGTCTCCGATGACGGTGGTCTCGCCGATGACCACGCCTGTGGCATGGTCTATGAAGAATCTCTTTCCGATGGTCGCCCCAGGGTGGATGTCGCATCCGGTCATCTGGTGAGCCTTGTAGTTGATCTCCCTTGCCTTCATCTTCTCTCCCTTGAGCCAAAGCTCATGGCTCTCCCTGTACATGCTGACAGCCTGGAGGCCGGGGTGGAATTTGATGGCATCCTCTTCGCTGATGAGTGCGGGATCGTTCTCCATCGCCGCTGCGAGATCTTCGGGGTCTACCTTCATCGGAATCGCACGAGTATCTGAACACAGATAAAAAAGGGATTGGAGGACCTTTCGCGATTCACATGACGTTCCTGAACCTTATCAGGTCTAGCATGTTCTTGCTCGGTATGCGCTTGAGGATCATCTCCGGGAAGACGTCCACGGGGGAATCCTTCACCAGCATCGGACGGCGGGACCTGGCGGATTCTATCGCACGGTCCAGCTTGGCCTGGTTCTCCGCATGTATCCTGAACAGCACCTCTCCCTCCTGGACGCTGTCGCCCTTCTTGTGCAGCAGTTCCACACCCGCACCCAGGTCGAACGGTGCTCCCGCACCCTTGGCGATGGCCACGATGTTGGCGTTGTCCACGAACTGGACCTTGCCGGTCCTCTTGGCATGGACCTCATTCACGAAGGTGCCGGGCACCAGGTCGTCCGATCTGATGTCGGGATCACCATTCTGGACCTTCACTATCTCCAGGAACTTCCTGTGGGCCTGACCGGACCTGAGTATCTCCCTGGCCTTCTCGCTGCCGTCGGCGTATCCGCTCATCTCCAGCAGTATCCCTGCCATGTCGCAGGCCTTGTCTATGACCGTGCTGTCCCCCTGCCCCGTCTCCAGTATGCGTATGCATTCCCTGGCCTCCAGGATGGGGCCTATGGCGCAGCCGATCGGCTGGTCCGCATTGGTCACAGCGCATTCCACATGCATCCCCAGGATGGATCCCAGGTCTATGAGGGCATCCGAGAACTCCTCAGCTGTCTGGATGTCAGGTATCTTCGATCCGTTGCCCATAGGAAGGTCCACAAGCAGATGCGTGGTACCCAAGGATACCTTCTTGCTCATGATGGAGGCCATCATCATCGGTCTCGGGTCTATGCCCATGGGGCGCTCGGCCCTGATGATCTTGTGGCCCACGGGAGCATAGTCCTCGTTGCCGCATGCGAACACCCCTCCCACTGTGGCTATCGCTCTCTTGAGGGATTCGGAATCCATCTCCACGTCGCAGAACGTATCCACGTAATCGGATGTGCCGCAGGCGCTGCTGACGGCACGGGAGGACAGTTTGGGTATGACCATCCCGCAGGATGCCACTATGGATACCACGATGGGGGTTATCTTGTTCCCCGGCACACCGCCGAGGCTGTGGAAGTCGAATACCGGCTTCACCCCGAGGTCTACGATCTTGCCTGTGCCCGCCATGGATCTTGTCAGGTATGCGATCTCCGTTAGGTCGGAGTTGTTTATGTTGAACGCCGAGACGAAGGCGATGATCTCCTTGTTGGAAAGGTCGCCTGCCATTATGTCCCTGACGATGGAGTCGATCTCCTTCCTGTTTAGCTTCCCTCCGTTGATCTTCTTGCGGATGGACCTGATGGATATGGGCATGGGGGAGTAGACGACCTCCACCTCCTCCCCGTCCTGGGCACCGCATTTGGACAGCACGAAGCTGGGCATGGAGATGACCCCGCGCTCTATGACCGAATCCGTGGTGATGACGGTGGAGACGGCCACATCCTTCGCCATGATGCGGACGCGGTCGTTGGGACCTACGCCCATCTTCAGACAGTCGTCCCTGTGCATCAGGACGATGGGCTCCGACATCATCAGATCGGACAGGCGGGTTCTCAGCTTCATGGTACGTAATCCGCTTACCACTTAATTATCAGGTGGGTTCACTGCTCGAACTCCTCTCCCCTGGCGAAGTTCACCGAGGGACACGGTCCGAAACACTCCCTGCAGAAGATGCATTCGTCCTCATGTATGTGGACCTTGCCATCCTCCATGTACAGCGCATGGGGTCTGCATCTGGCCGCACAGAGGCCGCATCCGACGCATTGCTCTCCGCGCATGATGAGCTGGAAGACGTGGTCGATGGTCCTTCTTGCATCGAGTTCTGAACCGGATTTGCTGATGATGGATCCTTCCGCGTATAGGGTGGCCCCTCCGAGCTCCAGATAGTCACCCTCGACCTTCTCGGGGACAACCCACGTTATGGCGTGGCAGAACGGCCTGACCTTTTCCAGGTCTATGGGCCTGGACAGAGCAGCCTCGATGCTGTATCCTATGACGCAGGGGGAGTACCCGTCCTGTACCTTGATCGTAATCGGCCCCTTCTCGGGCGCCTTCGTCTGTTTGGTCAATTCCGATACCTCCTTGCCGGATACCCTCTGCACCTCTTCTCTTATGGATTTGGGGGCATCCTTCCATCTCCAGAGTCCGAACTCCTTCCATTCCTTGGGGAGTCCGCGCTCATCCATGTACTTCTCTAGATACACGTTCCATTCGCTCCATCTGTCGCTGTTACCGGCAACAACGTCGAATTCGGCGAGATCGGATGCGGGGCATAGGAAGCAACCGATCCTGTCCAACCCTCTCGTGTACCAGACGTTATAGGGCTCCTTCTTGTAGAATATGTACATCCAGACGTGCATGGCACTCCAGTTCTGGATGGGTGATGCTCCGACCTGTCCGGGGGTCCACGGGTTCCTCCATACCCTGGGCTTGGAGTTCCTCTGTTCAGATTCGTATTTCCTCTGACCTATGAACGAGAGTACGCCATCCGGGTAATGCTTGTTTATCGCTCCCACGGTGGGTCCGAGCTTGTTGGTCTTGCAGCACCATCTGTAGTCCTTGGCCGGCGGTCCGAAGTAGACAAGGTTGCCGAAGAATGCATCCGTCGGCGCCTTTTCCTCTATGAGCTCCAGGCCGTGCCTCCCGCAAACCTCGTGGACATGCTCCACGGTCTCGTTGAACTCCAGGCCGGTATCTACGAACAGGATCGGCAGCTTCAATCCGGCATCCAGTGTGAGAAGGAGAGAGGCCAGGCTGTCCTTCCCACCGGAGAATGATACCATGGCGGGCAGGTTGTTCTTCTCTATAGCCTTCTTGATGAAGCTGGTGGCCTCATCCACCCTCCTCTTGATGATTCCCTCGTTGGCTTTGACGGCCTCATCCCAGGAGTTCTTCTTGTCGGTAAGGTCCCTGAATTCCTCGGGCCTGTACCATCTCGTCCTGACCGCTACGCCTTTAGTGGATTCGACCATCTCGGGGCCGGTCATCTTCGCCATTCCTGTGGCGATGACCTCTCTGTCAGGATTGACAATTATTATCTCGTCGCCGAACCTGATATCCGGATCCGCGTCTATCACGCCTGGAGCCATCAGGTTCTTGCTTTCGCGTATGAACGGCACCGCTTCGTTGTCGCATACCACGTATCCCTTGGAGAACTTTTTCCCGATCCGGTATGCGCCCTGCATCCTGGCAACGAACTTCCAGCCGGAGCCCATATCGTATCTGAACGACGCGATGACCGCGCCATCGATAACGACCTCGTCCATCCTGTCCAGGGATGGTGCCTTGCTGAGGATGACGATGTGGCCGTCCGGTATGACCGTGGACCCGGTACCCTCGCCGTAGTCCCTGTCCAGAATGCTCCTGAGCAGCTCAATGTCATGCTTGAAGGCCGGTCTGGAATCGGCGGGCGGAGTGAGCACGATCTCCTCTGTGGGAGAGCTACAGACCGGACACGTCTCCTTCTCCAGGATGGGAAGGTTGCATGCATAGCACCACCTTAGGTGGTTCTTTCCTAATCTGATAGCCGCCATATCGCTCACTCCACCCTAGGGTGGGGGGCCTATAAATCATTTGACCGAGGACAGCTGGAAAGCCGCCGGAAATGATTCTTCTTATGTTTCACCGACCGCAAATCAACTCCTCCTCAGCTGAAGGATTGCCAGGACGGACGCTATCGACACTATGATCACACCGATCCCCATGCTGAGGAACGTGCCGTTGTTGGACTCAGTAACCGATTCCCCGTCCACCACGATGTCGTAGCGGAGGTTCCTGTCATCCGTACCTGTGGTCGGAGCAGGGGTATCGGTCTCGGGCCCGATCGTCTCCCATTTGGCATACAGGTCCGTGTCTTGCGATAACGTAACGGATGTCCCGACGATGTTGTCAGAATCCTTCAGTGTCCATCCAAGGAACACGTATCCGGATTTCTCAGGGGTCTCCAGCTTAATGGTCCCATCCTCATCGCAGTATGCCGTCTCGACAGAATCGCCGTCGTGATATGTCACAGTCGTCAGTTTGTTCCATACGGCGTACAGCGTGGTATCTTTGGCGAATCTCATCTCCGTATCGGGGCCATATGTGGGGCTGGTGGCCCATTTGGAGGTGCTCCATCCGACGAAGGTGTAGCCCTCCCTTTCGGGCACGACGACCCCGGACAGGTCGTATTCGGATCCCAGATCGATCTCTTCGGTCGACAGCGATGTACCATCGCTGATCAAGGTGACAGACACTCTGTAGGGAGAGCTCTTCGGCGTGTCTGACGCGGAGCCGCTCCCAGAGGATGAACCGGACGACGAACCGGAGGATGAACCCCTTGACGAAGATGACGAACCGCCTCCCGTTCCCGAGGACGGCGTGCTGCCGGAGGAGGATGGCGTTTGTGATGACGGCTTATGCCATATCTCGTACAGGTCCATGTCTTTACTTACAGTCAGCTGGTCTCCCGCGCTGTAGCTGGGGGTGCCGTCGCTGGTTATCGCCCACCCGTCGAATACATGCTGCTCGCGGGACATGGGGGCAGGAATCGTATAGGAAGAGCCGGTGTCAACGAACACGTCGGTCCTGGCGCCCGTGTGGTCATAGAGGGTGATCAACGATTTGCCGTCCTCCCTCCAAATGGGGAAGAGGCGAAGGTTCTCCGTCATAGTGATTTCATCTCCTTCTTGGTAATCCGAAGGGCCAGCCACGGTCCTTGCCCATCCCATCAGAGTGAATCCTTCCCTGACGGCCGCATCGCAGCCTATCGTGGCGGTCGCTCCCCAGTCGTACGTCTCTTTGACGACGGGATCCAAATAGTATTCGAGATCCACCGTGACCGTGGACCATACGGCCGTGAAAACGCTATCCGAGGTAATGTTCACGGACTCCCCTTTGAAGTAGTTGTGGTCGTTATCGGGAAGCCTCCAGCACTGGAAGGTCTTGCCCTCGGAAACAGGATTGTCCTGGGCTATCGTGAAGGTCTCCCCTTCGTAGAACGTATCTGTTCCGAGCACTGTATCCCCGTCTTTGTAAGTGACTGTCAGGACATCGCTGTCCCCGAACACAGAGTAAATGTTGCAATCGGTGGATATCGTTGGATCAGAGGTCAAAACGGCACCGTTCTCTGTCAGACTCCATCCCATGAGCTTCTTGCCCGCGGGCGCCGTTACCGAGAGCGAAGAAAGGTCCAAAGAGTCTCCCGTCTGGACGACCTTGGAGGATATCGTCTCTCCCTGCGAGATGATGGTAACCGTGCAGTTGTTCCCGTTCCATACGCTGGTGGCGGTATGGTTGCCGTAAGTCGTTATGGCAGAACCTCCGGCCACGAAGCTGTTATTGACGTTCCATCCGGAGAATGTGAATCCGGCTATGTCGGAAAGAGTCGGGTACGTATCGCCGAACGTGAACGAACCAGATGATGCCAGGGACGATGCCTCCGGCGATCCCGCGACCTGAGAGTGATCATACGTAACGGTGAAGTTCCCGAACGAGGCCATCAGGTAAACGTCGTCATCCAACGAGATGAATTGTCCTTCGGTTATGGCGGATACGGGGGATGTGCTGCCGGATATGGTCCAATGGTCGAATATCGACGATGCCACGTTCGGCGAAGGGATATGGAACGTCCCCTCGCCCAGGTAGCGGACGTCATCGTCCAGACCAAGCCCGTCAGGATAATGGATTGTGGTCATGCGCCCCTCCACTGTGGTGTTGGAGCCGTTGAAGTTGTAGTAGCAGCCGAAACCGTAGCTACTGGCTTCGGCGGTGACGTTGGAAGTGCCCGTGGAATCCGTGAATTTCAGCACAGAGTTCTGTATCCCTGTGACGAAGTTTATGCGGTAGCATTTGGATCCGCTGTTCCAGGAAGGTATGAAATCGGTTATTTTGACATGTTTGATTACGATCTCGCTGGTGTCCGAAAGTTTGGTCGTTTGACCCTCGCTGATGAATTGTCCTGCCAGGCTGCAATTATCGAATGCATCAGAGGCGATCGATGTCACATTCCTGAGATCCTCGAAGACGATAGCGCTGCCCTGATACGCCATGCTGGGGATCTTGGTGACGCTGGATCCGGTCAGATACGGCCCCATTCCCATACAGTATTCGAATGCCCCCTCGCCAATGGATGTCAGATGGCTGGAGAATTTGAATGTGCACTTACCGCTCATACTGAAGCACCTCTCGCCTATGCTTGTGGTACCCATGGTTTCAAAATACGCCAGTTCGGTGCAGCATGAGAACGCTCTGTCCCCGATGGTCTTGACGTTACCGTTCAGGATCACGAATTGGAGTTTCGTGCAGTCTTCGAATGCTCCAGCCTTGATGGAGCTCGATGTGATGTATATCTTGTTCGAAGGGAGGGTGTCATCCGTATAGGTTACCGTATCGGCATCGCTGATGGTGGTGTATCCGGCAGGGCCTGCGGCATCCGAACCTCCCTCTATCGTGACCAGAAATAGGGCCGTGAAGACTGTAAGCATCACGGCGACGATGGTCATTATCTTGTTCATTTTGTCATCTACCTGCAAACGGTCAGATGGTTTGCGGTATCGACTATGAATGCGAGTATTAGAGCCGTGGCGGGCAATCTAAGCTATTAAAAGCGATCCGGAAGGGGGTTTGTCCCCCTCAGAGTCTTGCTTTGATGAAAAGGGACTTATCGGCATCCACGGGGATGGTGGCATCGTATCCTACCTTCCAAGTGGTCTTGCCATGGGAGCTGGGGTCAAGGGACGAGCCTGCCGCACCTGGGATCCTGAGGATCCTGTCGGCCTGCATCCTTGTGGCCACAGCCCACTCGACCTCGCGGTCGTTGAATATGTCGATGTCATCGTCAACGACGATCACGTTCTTCATGGACGGGTGTCCGGTGAATGCGGCCATTATGGCGTTGACCCCGTCCCCCTCCTTGTTCTTCTTGATGGAGACGACTCCGTTCAGCCAGCAGCATCCCCCTTCGGTGAGGCGGACGTTCTTGACCCTTGGCACGGCCTGCCTGACGGTCTTGAGGATCATAGGCTCTCTTGGGAGTCCCATGAGCATGAAGTGCTCGTATCCTCCGGGAAGGAGCAGATGGAATATGGGATCTTTGCTAGTCCAGATCTTGTCTATCTCGATCACAGGCTGCTGCCTCTCGAAGTCGTATGTGCCCGTTATGTCGACGAACGGACCTTCTTTGGTCTCCTTCAGGGTTATCCTTCCCTCGAACACGTAGTCGACGTCCGAAGGGACCAGAATGCCGTTGTCGCATCTTCCGACCTCCAGCGCTTTGCCGTGACCCTTGAGGCACATGGCTGAGGCGACTTCCAGTTCATCGGCCCCGAAATCCATGGATGTGGCGGCCGCCAGAAGGACCTCGGCCTGTGCGCCAACACAGATGGAGATCTTCAGCTCCTCGCCCTTCTCCTTGGCCATGTTGAACAGAGTGAAGAGATGCCTGGGGACCAGCCTGACGGCTATATGCTTTGCATCCATTATCATCATCCTGTGGAAGGAGACGTTCTTCTTGCCGGCGTACTCCACGACGATGACCCCTGATGTGATGTATCTTCCGCCGTCCTCGGGGAAGTACTTGGGGATAGGGAGCTTCATGAGGTCCGTATCGACCGTGCACTCGCGGAATCTAGGGTTGTCCACGACGGTGCATGGTTTGGGCGCGTTCACGGCATCCAGAAGATGCGTGACGATGTCCTCCTTCGGGATGTTGAGCGCTTTGGCGATCTTTTCCCTGGTGGAGAATCTGTTGCCTGCGGCCTTTCCGCCGTTGAGGTCTTCGAAGACCACGGTGACGTTCTGATCCTCCATGAGATAAGAGGAGACATCCTTGGATTCCGATTCCACGCGGGAATTGATTGTTTTGATTTCGCCGAAGAGCGAATCCTTGACCGACATGAATGGATGCATGGCATACTGAGATAATAAACTACAGTCTTTGCCTCGATCTATAATTGGATGTATAATCCAATTGAAATACTACCACAGTGTAACAACACTCATGTCAAAATTCGAAGACCTTTTGAAGGAGTACATTTCGCTCGATGACAACGATCGCGGCGGTTTCTTCCTTGCCAAGATCCAGACCATAGACGGCTACAGCAAGGCATTCCCCATGATCTGGGAGCTCACCGAGACCTTCATGTGCAAGGTGGCGGTCGCAGACGGTAGGCTGGACATGAGCGAGTATGCGGTCTTCCAAGGGCTCAGTATTCACCGCCATGGCGGACCCTTCGACCCCGACGAATTCACAAGGGCGGTAGGGCAGTTCGTCAAGGATGGAGCGGACACAACCATAGCCGAGGCCGCTTTCGCCATGCTCCCCGAGTACGTCAGGGACGACATCGCAACATTCCTCATCGCGTTCGCATGCGTCGATGCGGTGGTTTCCGCCGCCGAGGCGGAGTGGCTGTCTACAATCTGCTTCTGATATCTGCGCCCCTCAGGGGGCGCCCCATATCCTTAATTTTGCGCATATCCCATAAATAGTGCCTAAAGATTCGGACGACCTATGTCCGACGAGATCGAGCAGACGATCAGAAAATTCGCACTGCAGAACGCGGTGTTCTTCAAAGGTACAGCCAATCCGAAAGCCGTTGTGGGCAAGATCCTGGGCAGCTGCCCGGAGCTCAGGCCCAAAGCGGGTGAGATCACACCCCTGATCAACCAGATTGTGGAAGAGGTCAACGGAATGGGTCTGGAGGCCCAGAAGAAGGCTCTTGAGGAGATCGATTCCTCGATGCTCGTCAAGGAGAAGAAGGAGAGGAAGTATGAGCTTCCGGACCTCGAGAACGTCAACGGCAAGGTCGTGATGCGTATCGCGCCCGGACCTTCCGGACCGCTCCACATCGGACACACCCGCGTGTCCATCCTCAACGACGAGTACGTCAAGAGGTACGGCGGAGACCTGGTCCTAAGGTTCGAGGACACCAACCCAGAGAAGATCGACCCGGACGCGTACGACATGATCCCGGAGGATCTCGATTGGCTCGGCGTCAAGTGCAACAAGCAGTACATCCAGTCGGACAGGTTCGAGATGTACTACGATTACACCAGGAAGCTCCTGGAGGCCGGGCACGCATATGTCTGCACCTGCAACGGCGACGATTGGAGGAAGCTCAAGGAGAACAAGCAGAAATGTCCCTGCCACGACCTCCCGGTCGAGACGCAGCTGGACAGATACGACAAGTTCCTGACAGGGGACTATCAGGACGGAGAGGCCGTCGTCGTAGTGAAGACGGACATCTGCCACCCCAACCCCGCCGTGAGGGACTTCGTAGCCCTCAGGCTCGTCAGGACCCCCCACCCCAGGACCGGGGACAAATACATCGCATACCCCATGATGAACCTCTCCGTGGCCATCGACGACCACGAGATGGGCATGACTCACGTCATAAGGGGAAAGGACCATCTGAACAACACATTCAGGCAGGAGTACATCTTCGATTACTTCGGATGGAAGAAGCCCGAGTACTACCACTACGGACTCGTGAACATCCCCGACACCGTCCTTAAGACCTCGATCATCAAGCAGAGCATCTGGGACGGAGAGTACACCGGATGGGACGACGTCAGGACAGGAACGGTCAGGGCGATGAGGAGGCGCGGAATCAGGCCGGAGGCCATCAGGAGATACTGGGTGGAGTCCGGAATCAAACCCGTGGACATCGAGTTCTCCTGGCAGAACCTGTACGGAATGAACAGGGATATCATTGACACCGATGCGAACAGATACTTCTTCGTCCAGGACCCTGTGAAGTTCAGCATCGACGGCATAGATGTCATCGAAGGGGCGGCACCCAAGCACCCCGATCATCCCGAGAGGGGCGACAGGAAGTACAGGTTGGAAGCACCCAGGAATGTCAGCCTGGCCGATGCGGACTACAAGATGTTCGAGGAGGACGGCCAGATAAGGCTCAAGGACCTGTGCAACATCAAATTCGGGAACCCTGCCGGATACAACGGCAACGACGTCTCCATCCTCAAGAAGGGTGTTCGCGCTGTGCAGTGGGTCTCAGATGATTCTCTGGATGCGACCCTAGTCATGCCTGACGGAAGCGTCCTTAACGGAAAGGTGGAGAAGGCCATCGCATCCGAGTCCAACGATATGGTACAGCTTGAGAGGATCGGATTCATCAGGATCGAGAACAAGGACGACAAGTCCGTCTCGATGGTCTTCGCTCACCGCTGATCAAACTTCAATAAAAAATGCCCGGGGTCTCCCCCGGGAAAGGATTTTCAAGGTTTCCTTATAGGTCTGATGGTACCGGTCGTTCCGTTACCGCCCTTGTTCTTAGGTCCTTTGTTCTGGCCCTTCAGGTTCTGGAGCACGTCGGTGAACCTGTACAGGTAGAAGAACACGATTCCGATGGCGATCACGATCGCGATGATGATAATTATGGTCATCATGGTGTCTCCCTCCCCAGGCAAGGCGGTGAAAGCGATACCGTAGTCCGATGCATGATCGGATTCGAAGAATATGGTACCATCCTCATAGGTGGCTCCGCGGATGATCACGGGGTTGCCCTCAGAGGGGAGGTAGGCCACTCTCATGTTCTCCACCTTTTCGCCTTCTGCAAGTGTGTATTTCATCGAGAACTTGGCATTGCCTCCGAATTTAGTATCCGTGGCAGTGTCGCCATAGATGATGTCGACGGTCAACACTTTGACTATGCCCATATTCTTCTGACTGTCGGATGCGAGTTTGGAGAAGATGCTGATCTCAACCTCTTCTTTGGTGTTGTCTAACTTGGACAGTCCCGTAGAGGGTATCTCTATGCTTCCTTCCGAATCGTTGAATAACAGCGATGCACCGTCTATTCCGGCAAGTTTCTTTACCACAGTCATAGGAACCACAGCTGTGTTCACGGACCTTTCTGTCTTAGTATCTATCATCACCCTGGGCCTGTGCTTCTCGGCGACAACTGCATCGATATAATCGATGATCTCGTCCTCATCGATCACCTCTGCCTTGTTGGATATAGAGATGTAGTCGGCATCGATGGTCTGAACGTTGTTCACGGTCAGAGTGAATTTTGCAGTCTTGCTAGAGTCCGCGTTGCTGGTGGCTGTGATCGTGGTTGTTCCTGGGGTCTTTCCGGTGACATCTCCCGTGTCTGCATCGATGGTGGCGACATCAGGGTTGCTGGAGGTCCATTTGACTGTTAAGTCGGATGCAGTTTCGGGCGTAATGACGGCAGCCATGGTAACCACATCATCTACCTCTATTGGACCTATGGGTGTGATCTCTACCTTCTCCACCGCAACGGTGACAACTTTTACCTTACAGGTGACCTGCTTGGTCGAGTCCGCAGCGGATGTGCCGGTGATAGTGGCCTCTCCAGCCTTGTTCCCTTTAACCACACCGCTACTGTTAACTGATGCGACAGTGCTGTCGCTGGATGTCCAGTTGATGTTCTTATTGGATGCGTTAGCTGGGATGAATGTGACCTGAAGTTCAAAGGTCCTGTTGACAGCGACCTCTGCCGAGGTGGGTTCAACAGTTAGCCCTGTAAGGGGTACTGTGGCAAGAGTTACTGTACAGCTGCTGGTCTTTCCTCCATCCACAGTGGTGGCGGTGATATTTACGGTTCCAGCAGCTAGGCCGGTGACAACTCCTTTGTCGTTGACTGTAGCTTTGGTAGTATCATCAGAGGACCATCTGATTGTCTTGACGGTAGCATCAGAGGGAGTAATAGTAGCCTCTAGGGCCAAGGTTCCTCCCACATCCAAGTTGGCTGTACGCGGCATCACACTTATCGATTCCACGAGTTTGGATGCGACTGTTATGCTGCAGGTTGCAGTCTTTCCTCCTACTACTGTGGTCGCGGTGATCGTTGCATTCCCAACCGATTTTCCGGTAACGATGCCTGTAGGTGATACAGTAGCGATACTGGTGTTGCTGCTCTTCCAGGTTACAGAATTGTCCGTAGCGGAACTGGGTTCGACAGTAGCTTTCAAAGTGAGAGTGCTGTTCAGTCCGATAACGGCCTCGGTCATGTCCAATGTAATTCCGGTGATCGGTGTGTTGATGACTGCTATGTTGCAGGTTGCTGTCTTGGCGCCGTCATTCGTAGTGACTGTGATGACTGCGGTACCAATTGCATATGTGGTAACAAATCCGTCCTCATCGACTTCTGCCACATCTGTATTGCTCGAAGTGAATGACACGGTCTTATCAGTTGCATCAGCGGGCAATACGGTAGCATTCAGCTGAAGCGTGTCTCCTCTGATAAGTTCCTTAGATGTTTCATTAAGGGAAACGGACGTGACAGGGACCGCATTGCCGTAGTTAGCGACCAGAGTCTTTGGGGAATCAAAGACATAGCTGGTGTCGACTCTGGTGGTGGTGTCCTGGATTGTCCAATATAAGAGGTCCTGAGTTCCCTTCTTCGCTGTGGGGAGATAGGGCAGCTTTCCATCCACAGTAACCATTTGTCCAGATGATGATGTGCCTCCGTTCTCATTGAATGTAATGATCTTCTCGCCACTTGCATTGGAATTGTAAAGGATTTTTGCCGTCTTGTCTCCGGGACCCATCCAAACCTTTCCCTTCAGTACAGTGGTAGTGACGGGGTCTTCAGTCCCGTAGAATTTGAGGTCGCCAAAGGTGGCCATCTGACCAAGGTTGGTGAGCGAACTTCCAATTTTTAGGTAGGAGATCGCGTTACATCCTTCAAATGCATTATCTTCAATAATGGTAACGGCCGAGAGGTCAACATAGCTCAGGTTTCCGCAGCCTTTGAATGCATCATTCTTTACAATCGTGGCGGAGGACAAATCCGTTTTATTCAAAGCGCTGCATTTATTGAATGCATATGCACCAATTGAGGTTATCTTAGTAAGCGAGATATCTTTGAGTTTTACACAATCTACGAATGCATAGTCTCCGATTGTGTTTGTATCAACCATGGATACGCTGGTCAGAGTGTTGAATCCTCTGAACGCGTTTTTCCCTATTGATGTTACGCCAGTCTTCAATACGACCAAATTAACAGTCGATTTGTAGGTTTTCCACGGAACATCATTAACGGTTTCATAATCAGGCATGGTCGCAGAGCTATTTTCGCTCGTGACAGATATTGTTAGTTCCGATCCGCTGGAGTTGACCGACCATGACAGGTTACCAGTCGTTCCGTCCGCATCAGCTTGGTCATCGATGCCACATGTGACTATGAAAAGACCAATCAGAGCGAACGCGACAACCCCTAGCGCTAGAGCACGAGTGCTCCTTTGATTCAAAGATGTAATATCGAGTTGCAGGTTCCCACCCCAAATATTTCTGTTTTTGGTATGCGTATTTAAATAAATAAAGGGTTCCCGGGCACGTAAAGTAGAATACTAAATAATGTTAGCTGGCACCTTTAGTCAAGGTAAGACAACAATCAAGCGACGTCGACGAATACGGACGAGGCGAGGTCGTAGCTCAGAGCCACCATGGCATCACCGATCTTGATTATCCTGTCCCCTCCGTCCATTAGGATGGACTCGATCTTGACGGTTCTTCCGGGAACGAACCCGATCGAGTTCAGCTTCCTGATGTCCTCCGAGTTGTTCGACTTGATGTAGGCGATGGTACCTTCCCTGTTCTTGGCCATCTTGTTCAGCTGGACAAGATTGCTGGAACCCTGGCTGTAGCGCTTGCAGGGGTCGGTGCAGTATGCGCAGTCGTCATCGACCGGGTTGCCCATCATGTTGCAGATCCTGATGCTCGTGTCGTCCGAGATGGAATGTTCCATCCTGTGGGCCTCGTTATGAGCCTCGTCGTGGTCCATGCCCAGGCAGTCGACCAAGAGGTGCTCGATGACATGATGCTTCTTGCGGATCTGACGGGCTTGCGCCATACCTGCCTCGGACAGCCTGATGCCTCTGTACCTCTCGTAGACGACCAGTCCGTCGTTCGCCAATGTCTTGGTCATCTCGGTGACGCTGGCCGGAGAAACGTTCATGAAAGCGGCCAGTTCCGTCGTCTTGACATTCTTATTACCATCGCTGAGCCTTAGGATGCTGATAAGATAGTCTTCGCGGTTGTCAGAGGTCATTGGAAGAAGTAACCACTTGATTGTATAAAAGCCCCCGTCCCAGTAATGCTGGGAGGGGGTCTGGTCATTTAAGCCAGTTCAGAAGTCCACAAGTTCGTGATACTCGTATGCGGGCTCGCCGGCATTGAAGCAGAACTGCACCTTTGCGAAGTCCTTCTTGAGCTCCTTGACGCTCTCTTTGACCTTGGCAGGGTCCTCCTTCTTGACCACGACCCTTGCGATCAGTTCGGCGACCTGCTTCATCTCGCTCTCCTTCATTCCGATGCGGGTCATCTCCTGCGCCCCCAGCCTAAGGCCGGAGGGGTTGACCGAGCTCTTGTCCCTCGGGAGCATGTTCTTGTTGCAGATGATGTTGGCATCCTCGAGGAGCTGGGCGCACTCCTTTCCGCCTCCGAACTGGGACACATCCACCGCGATGGCGTGGGATCTGGTGAAACCGAGGTCCGGACAGAGGACTGGGACGCCCAGTTCGTACAGGGCCTCGCCCAGGGCACGAGCGTTCTTGCAAGTCTGTGCAGCATATTCCTTCCCGAAGACCTCCATCTCAGCCAGAGTGATCCCCAGGGCGGCCATGGCGTGCAGATGGTGGCTCGACGTGACGCCGGGGAACGCCGCATGCTGGAGCTTCTTCTCCTGCTCTTCGGTGAGATTCTCTCCGAGGAGGATACCGTGGTTGGGGCCGGGGAAGGTCTTGTGCGTGGATGCGGATACGATGTTGACGCCGTCCCTGAACGGGTCTTGGAACTGCTTCCCTGCGATCAGGCCCAGGACGTGGGCGCAGTCCTCCCATACGAGACATCCGATCTCGTTGAATGTGTCCTGCAGCTCTTTGAGCGGCGGGGGAAACAGGAATACCGAGAGTCCGAACTGTGCGATCTTCGGTTTGGCCGCTTTGAGTACCTTGATGGTACCGTCGACGTCCAGATTCATGTCCGATTCGTTCCACGGATAGTTGACCGAGTTCACACCTCTCTGCCCGAAGGCACCGAACTCGCAAGTGGAGATGTGGGCTCCCTGGTCAAGTGCGCAGGTGGTGACTATGTCACCGGGCTTGGCGAACGCCATGAGGACCGCCATGTTGGCAACGGTTCCAGAAACCGGCCTGAGGTCGGCGAAACCGCAGTCGAAGACCTTCTTGGCGAGTTCGATGGCTTTCAGCTCGACCTTGTCCACGTAGATGTTGCCCTGGTAGTAGCGCTTTCCGGGAAGCCCCTCCGCGTACCTGTCGGCAAAATCGGAGATGAGCATCTCCTTGGCTAGCGGGCTCATGAGGTTCTCCGAAGCGATCATTGGGATGCACTCCTCGAACCACTTGTTGTGGGCCTTGACATTGTCTCTGATGAATCTCGCGTCCTCTGTGGCCATATTTATCGACCCTTGATTGGGCTGTAGATAAAAATACGTTCTATGGTAAGCGATGTTCGATAAAAGGTTCCGTATTCTATCCTGTTATCGAGAAAAATTGTAGGTTGGCTCCAATCTACCAGATTTATAGTAGATAGACACTCTATATTATGTCATCGAAAGATTGGATTCGCAGTGTTAAGATGGAAATCGAGAGCATTCTTGAGGATATCAGGAAAGGTAAACCGATACTCGTGTACGATTTCGATGACAGGGAGCGTGAGTGCGACCTGACCGTCGCGTCGGAGTTCGTAACACCCGAGGTCATCCAGATGATGAGGAAGGACGCAGGCGGACTGATATGCGTGACCACACCGTATTCCACCGCTATGGATCTGGGCCTCCCGTTCATGTCCGATGTGTACTGGGATGACTGCGAGAAGTATCCTCTGCTCAGGGCGATGGCCCCTACAGACATACCCTACGACAGGACCAAGTCCTCGTTCGGGCTCACCATCAACCACAGGAAGACGTATACAGGCATCACCGACAAGGACCGCGCGCTCACCGCCAGCGAGTATGCGAAGATCCTGTTCTCCGGCAGGTCCACCGAGGAGATCAAGAAGGAGATCGGGACCAACTTCAGGGCACCCGGCCACATCCATCTCCTCAACACCTCGGAGAAGATCCTGGAATCACGTTTCGGGCACACCGAGCTCTGTACGGCCCTTATGTACATGGCCGGCGTCAAGCCCTCGGCCACCATCTGCGAGATGATGGGGGACGATTTCGGTTCCAGACCGAAGGACAGCGTTGCCGAGTATGCGAAGGAGCACGGAATCCAGATCATTGACGGTAACGAGGTCATAGCCCAGTGGAAGGAATTCAAAAAGACCCATCCGGAGCTTTGACATGGTCAGAGTAATGGCCTCAGGCGTATTCGATCTGATCCATCCGGGTCACATTTCATATCTGAATCAGGCCAAGGCATACGGTGATCATCTCACCGTCGTCATCGCCAACGACGACACCGTCAGGAGGAACAAGCACGAGCCTGTTACCCCAGAGTCGATGCGGGCGCTGATAGTCGGGTCTTTGAAACCGGTGGACGAGGCGATAGTCGGAGGACAGGGGGACATATTCGAGACCGTATCGAAGGTCAGACCGGACATCATTGTCCTGGGCTACGATCAGAGATTCGACGAGAGAGAGCTCCAGAAGAGTCTGTCCGATCACGGTTTCAAGGATATCAAGGTAGTAAGGGCCACCGAGGTAGCAGACGACCTTAACGCCACCAGGCGCATCGTGGCCAAAATCAGGGAGATGGGTTCCCAATGAAGATCATAGGCATAGCGGACACGACTTTCGCCAGGTTCGATATGGGCCATTCCGCCATAGACGAGCTTCAGCATGCAGGGACCGGATTCAGGATCGTCAGGTATACCGTACCGGGTGTGAAGGATCTGCCTGTGGCGTGCAAGAAGCTGATCGAGGAGCAGAGCTGCGACATCGTCATGGCGCTCGGCATGCCCGGACCTATGGAGAAGGATAAGATGTGCGCCCACGAGGCCTCTACCGGCCTTATACGTGCGCAACTGATGACGAACAAGCACATCATAGAGGTCTTCGTTCACGAGGATGAAGCAAAGGACGATGAGGAGCTGGCTTTCCTGGCCGATAGCAGGGCGAGGGAGCACGCGCTCAACGTTTACGATCTACTGTTCCGCCCCGAGAGTCTTACCAAGAGGGCGGGTACAGGACTTAGGCAGGGATTCGCCGATAAAGGTCCCGTCAGATATAGGTGAGAGCAATGAAGGAATACAAAATCGGAGCAGTAGTGGCAGAGTTCAACTACGAGGTCACAATGCTCATGATGGAGAGAGCTAAGGCAGAGGCCGATTTCCTCGGTGTGAAGATCACAAAGGAGATCAAGGTCCCCGGGTGCTTCGAGATCCCGATGGCGACAAAGAAGTTGCTGGAGGACAAGGATATAGACGCTGTGATCACGCTCGGCGCGGTTATCACTGGAGAGACCAAGCACGATGAGGTCGTCATAGCCCAAGCTTCGAGGAAGATCATGGATCTGGGGCTGGAGTACGGAAAGCCAGTCGGATTCGGTATCACCGGGCCTGGAATGACAGAGCTCCAAGCGATGGACAGGATCGAGAAAGGCAGAGATGTCGTTGATGCTGTCGTGAAGATGCTCCAGAGGCTGGAGTGAAACAATAGGCCTCGGGCATCGCCCAGGCCTTTTAAATAGTATTTTTGAGGAATCTTACATCCTGGGCTGGCGTCCGTCGCACACAGCGATCTTGACGACATCTATGACGTTCGACAGCGCCACACCAGTGGACATCGCTATGGCCACACATCCCTTGCCATGGAGGTACATGTCGATTATCGTGCGGACTTCCTTGTTCTCGGTATCCACGCTCTTAGGATTGAAGCGCCTGGGGCCAGTCTGCCAGGAGCGAGTCTTGCATTTGGGGCATCTCATCGGGGTCCTGGTGGTCCTGGAGAACCAAGTGTGTCCGCATACGAAACAGGAGTAGGATGTGGACTCACCATACCAGTGATACGTGCCGCAATGGGGACATCTGGCAGGCATGTCGATACCGCTCGTCCATTCGTGCCCGCATCTCCCGCAGCGTTTCTCCGTCAGTCCTTTAGTCTGCATCTTTACACCTATTGGATTATACATCCAACATAATCTCCATCTATAAAAAGAACTTGCTCTATGGATGTTATATCTTCCAGACGGACAGGTGCTCATAGACAGTTATTTTCCACCGTCCGGAGCTATGTATCTGTAATCAGGACTCTTTTTAAACGATACTTTATATCAGTCCCATGGACCTGCTCACTGTACTGCTCATCGCTGTAGGTTTGGCGATGGATGCTTTCGCTGTATCTATCTGCAAAGGTCTGGCCATCAGATCGCCCTCGGTCAAATCGGTGGTTATAATAGGTCTCTGGTTCGGTGGTTTCCAGATGCTCATGCCGATAATCGGCTATTACCTTGGGGAATCATTATATCAATACATTTCAGAAATAGATCACTGGGTAGCCTTCGGGCTGCTCTTGATAATCGGTCTGAATATGATACGCGAATCGTTGTCTGGAGAGGACGAAGGCATCGACGGTAGCATCGGTTTAAGGATAATGTTCCTCCTAGCTATCGCCACCAGCATCGACGCTCTTGCCGTGGGCATATCATTGGCTATGGATCAGGCGGACATATGGATGGATGCAACCATCATCGGAGTGGTCACATTTTCCATATCGGCGGTTGGGGTCAAACTCGGAAGTACCGTGGGGGATAGGTTCAGCTCCAAAGCAGAGCTGGCTGGCGGTATAATATTGATAATTATCGGAGTGAAGATCTTGCTGGAGCACTTAGGCTTCCTTTGAAAGGTCCGTACCATCATCCGCTATCATGAGGAACTTTCTGGCGTATGCCTCCACCGCTTCGGCCAGGTTAACGTTTTCTCTGCCCAAGAGGCCGCCGATCTTCTGAAGGATCGATGGATCCCTGACTGATTTCAGAAGCTCGTCCACATAGTACTCCAGTTCGAACATGTTCTCGTCGTTCCAGTGCCTGAAGATGCGGATTATGTGTTCGTCCGAGAAGTTCTCCGACAAGGCCTCATATTGGCCTTTGAGGAGGTAGCACAGGTGCATCACCAGGTTGTCATCGTCGATGTATGTGTCCGGATTGTAATGGAAATCCTCGAGCATCTCGTCTATGGCATCGATGACCATACGGTAATCGCGGCCGTATGCCAAGATCTTGGGGAGGATACGAACGATTGTCGTATCATACACATCCTCGTCCTTATCCAGTTTCCCAGACTGATACGCAGTCCTGAAGTCCCTGTAGAGCGTGAGGTAGAACAGACCCCTGCACGGGACCTCCGTCTTCAAGGAGAATTCCGTAGCTATGTTGTCTATGTACTCCAAGGGACTGAAGTCGAGGAACTCGCGTTCCTTGAGGATGATCGTGTCCATGATGTTCCTGCAGACGGAAAGGATGTAGGCATCGATGTTGCGGAAGTCGGACATGGCCTCAAGTCCTTTCTTCCAGTCGATGAGGGCCTTCCCCTCCTCACCCAATGCGGTGTAAACGGTGGCACGGGTATAGAGCATGTCAGTGTCCGGTTCCTCGACGGATTCAACCACTTCGTTGATTTGCGCGAGGGCCTTGTCAGGATTGACGTCCAGCAAGTCAATGATGGATGAGTACTGAGCTTCATAGGGCTTTCCCTGGAGGAAGACTTTGCTGTAAATCCTTGACCTGTATGAACGTTTTCCGCACTCCTCGCAGAGGTAGTATCCTGATTCCTCGGAGGTTATAGCCCCGCCGCAGAACGGGCAGAGCCTAATGGTAAAGGCCATGTGTCGATGATTTGCAGGCCATTATAACTAGGTTGCTAGCGATTTTAAGTTGGTCTGATTATTTGTTAAGCTTCAAACTTAACTAGGAAGCTTAGTCCATCGATGAGGCTATGGCTTCCGCCAGACTCTCCAGTTCCGCTTTCTGCTCCGGTTTCAGGGAAGATAAGATGGTCATGGTGTCGCCCACCTTGGTCATGTTCTTCATAGCGGACATCCTCTCCTCGATGATCTTGGGGGCCTGGGGTACCCAAGAACCGTTCCCGATGACCGAGAACTTCCTGTTCTGGACCGTCATGATCTCCATATCCTCGATGACGGCGGACATGGTGGGATGGAGATGGTTGTTGTAGGTCGGTGCGGCCAAGACGATGTTGGTGAATCTGAAAGCGTCCCCGACGACATAGGAGGGGTGCGTCCTGGTGACGTCATAGACGGTCACGTTCTCGACGCCTTTGTTCTTGAGGAGTATGGCCAATCTCTCTGCCACGGAAGCGGTGTTCCCGTACATCGAGGCGTATGCGATCACGACACCATTCTCCTCGGGCTCGTAGGCGCTCCACAGGAAGTACTTCTCCATGATGTACTCTATGTGCTTCCCTCTCCAGATTGGTCCGTGGAGCGGGCAGATCATATCGATGTATGTCCCGTCGAGCTTAGAGAACACGGATTGGACCTTCGAACCGTACTTGCCAACGATGTTCGCGTAGTATCTGCGAGCCTCGTCCAGGTAATCTCTGTCGAAATCGACCTCGTCCGCATACAGCGCACCGGAAAGCGTCTTGAACGTTCCGAATGCGTCAGCGGAGAACAGGATGTGGTCTACGGTATCGTAGGTGAACATGACCTCCGGCCAGTGAACCATGACCGCGAAGAAGAACTTCAGGGTATGCTTCCCGAGGCACAGCTCGTCCCCTTCCTTGACCACAAGCTTGTTGGCAGGCTCCAGCTGATAGAAGTTCCTGAGCATGTCGAAGGTCTTAGTGTTCCCGACGACCGTGACTCCTGGATAGGTCTCCAAGACCTGGACAATGGCCGCCCCGTGGTCGGGCTCCATATGGTTGATGATGAGATAGTCCAGATCGCGGCCGTCCATGGCATGCCTGAAGTTCTTCCAGAACTTCGAAGCTATGGAAGCGTCACATGTATCGAGGAGGCATGTCTTCTCGTCCAATATCACGTACGAGTTATACGAGACCCCTTCGGGTATCGGGAAGGATCCCTCGAACAGCCCTGCTGTCCTGTCGTCTCCGCCGATCCAATAGATGTCGTCCTTGATCATTATCTCGGTCTCGTTCGCGATTGCCATAGGTGACGTATGTTCGTGGTAATAGAAAAAGAGGAGGACATCAGATACCGATATATCGGAGTACGGGATGGCAGTCTCATGATATTCGTCTTCTCGGGAACGGGCAACTCCTACAACGTGGCCAAGCGCATCGCCGCGTCATTCGGCCAGGATATGGTGGACGTGGCCGCGGCCCTCAGGTACAAGCGCATGTTCTACAATGCTGAAGGCAACGATGTTGGATTCGTCTTCCCCACCTACTATCACGGCCTTCCTTCGGTCATGGAGGAGTTCTTGGAGAAGGTGGAGATCAGGAATCCCGGGCACGTGTATGCGGTATCCACCTGCGCTGGGGAGTCCGGAAGGGCCTGCGACCAGCTCCAGGATATACTCGGGAAAAGGCTGAAGGCGGATGCATATTTTGATGTAAAGATGCCCGAGAACGCGGTCTTCTACGAGGATGTCTATCCAAAGGAGGAGAATGACAGGCTGAATGCGGAGGCCGATGCCATCGTGGATGCCATCATCGGAAGGATAAGGAACAGGGACAAGGGTGATTTCCGCACCTTGGCCGGATCCGACCAGTTCGATAAGATGAGGGAGATGTACGAGGATATGAGATCCACCGAGCAGTTCTGGGTGGACGAGAGGTGCATCGAATGCAGGATCTGCGAGAACGTATGTCCCGAACAGGTAATCAAGGTCTATCACAGGAAGCCGGTATGGGATGAACCCCAGTGCTCCATGTGCATGAGCTGCCTCAACATGTGTCCCAAGCAGGCCCTGCAGTTCGGCGAGGTCACAAAGGATCGCGGCAGGTATTTCCACCCGGTATACAAGATGTGGAGCCTCGGGGTGAACCCTCCGTACAAGTGCGAAGACTTCAAGAAGTATGACGATGGATTCAGGTACTGATAGCATGTCCGTGTTGGGATTCACAACCACGGCCAGCCTGCTGAAGGAACAGTCGGAGGCCGTGAAAGCAGAGGGCATAGAGGCCTTCGGGGTATCGGTCATTGATGATATGGATGGCAAGCATGAGCCCATCAAGGCAAGCAACGCACAGCTCCATCTCTTCATGCAGCTCAAGAGAGGGAATGTTACGCACCTTCTTTTCCAATCGGCGGAACAGGCGGACATCTTCCTGGAGAACATGGAGTCATATTACGGGAAGGAGAAGGCCTCTAAGGCATTGTCCTCCGTGCAATTCATGGTCACGGGGGATGCCGGTAACGCCCTGCAGAGGTTGGATGTTAGCTCCATCAACGTATCGTCGCTAGAGGATGCGCTGGGTCATTTGAATAAACGGTAACGAAAGTCTTTAACTACTCATAACGGTTTTTCGGGTTCAGAGGGATATTCATGGAAATATTCGTCCAGCAAAGCAAGACAAATTTCATCATCACAGCTCTGCTGATGATCATCATAGGTGCCCTGTTCATCTACAACAAGGACCTTGCGCTCCAGTGGGGATTCATCCTCGCCGGCGTGTTCATGATCATCATCGGACTGCTCCCCATGCTCGAGACAAAGGGCGTGGATGCATTCGGACTCGTTCTGATCATATTGGGAGTGATCCTGATAGCCGTGCCCTACGCCTTCGCAGGAATAACGGTTCTCCTCATAGGAATAATCGCCATCATCATCGGAGCGCTCGCTATCCTTGGTGCACTCCAGGACGACGGAGATACCAAGCTGTTCCGTCTGATCATCGGAGGACTCATCCTTGCAGCAGGAATCCTGACGTTCTTCGGAAACGACATCATCTTCGTCGTCTTCGGTATCCTCCTCCTTGTGGCGGGAATCATCAATCTCGTTGCAGCGTTGAAGGCTTGAATTCCTTTACCGGCCCGGAAGGGCCGGATGCTATTGTTAGTCATCTTTTTTGAACAATGAGCTATTGGATGTATGCTATTCGATAGCACAGCCTATTTCTGAAGTAATTATATAATAAAATAGTTGGATTATACTGCCAGATTCGGACATATTGGACACAATTTACATTAGTTTTTTATAATATTCAATTGATAACTGAGATGAGTTAGATATCGGGCGATCAGGTTCGCAACCATGCCGTAATCTGCACTCACGACAATTGCCCGGAATCTCAATCAAACCACAGAAGCTTCGATAAAATGAGTAAGAGGCATACTCTTTTAGCCGGCAATCAGGATGGACGTTACTTAGCAACACTGATAGTTACGCTGGTAGTACTATCTGCAGTTATTGTTCCCATTCAGACCGGGGTATTTGGAGACAGTGAAAGCCCGATGCAGGCACAGGGTTATAAGCACACGATAACCTACCATTACAGCACTACTGATGTCGAGAAGACTCCGGTAACTGTCCCGTATAGCGGTATCGCCGCCACTGAGTACAATCCAGAATATTGGGACGGTACCGGTAACGTACCTGAAGGAGTCCATAACTGGGTTGGCCCGAGCGCTCAGCCTCTTACCGTAAATACGTCGGATATCGGTTCGGAGAATGATCACTCCATAACTATTGTGTCGGCCAAAGCCGTAAAAAATAGCGTTTACACCATAAATTTCCCCACTTCTCATTCAATATCAACTGTGGACATTGCATCCGGCGCGAGCGATATCTCAATTGCTGGTGACAAGCACTCTTTCACCCTGACTTTGACACACCTGCGCGATAGCGTCAGCTGACAAAAACGGAAATCGACAGAATTTGACAGTAGCCCAAGACCCCGCTGCGCGGGGTCTCA